>Ga0160446_100109_pt1 | contig 74405 bp, 66 predicted proteins | sample HID1973I_E1MG_FD_108200 | JGI IMG/M metagenome (GOLD analysis project Ga0160446, IMG submission 108200) | Enriched mosquito-associated microbial communities from UW Madison campus, WI, USA - HID1973I_E1 MG | ecosystem: Host-associated > Arthropoda: Insects > Digestive system > Unclassified ...
AAATAATTTTCCGAGGCCTTCCAAAGGCTTAGAGAAAGGTTGGCCTATGGCACGGCGAAGTCAATAATGCCCCCCTTTGTATAAAGGAGAGACTCACCCCATGTGGTTCAAAAACCTGCTTATCTATCGCCTGACCCAAGATCTGCCTTTTGATGCCGAGGCGTTGGAAACTGCACTGGCCACTAAACAGGCGCGTCCATGTGCAAGCCAGGAGTTGACCACCTACGGTTTCGTCGCGCCGTTCGGCAAGGGTGAAGATGCCCCTCTGGTTCACGTCAGCGGAGACTTCCTGCTGATCTCGGCGCGCAAGGAAGAACGCATTCTTCCGGGCAGCGTCGTTCGTGACGCGGTGAAGGAAAAAGTCGAAGAGATCGAAGCCGAGCAAATGCGCAAGGTCTATAAAAAGGAACGCGATCAGATCAAGGATGAAATCATCCAGGCCTTCCTGCCACGCGCCTTTATCCGTCGCTCGTCGACCTTCGCGGCCATCGCACCGAAACAGGGTCTGATCCTGGTGAATTCGGCCAGCCCGAAACGCGCCGAAGACCTGCTGTCCACCCTGCGTGAAGTGATCGGCACGCTGCCGGTGCGTCCGCTGACCGTTAAAATGTCCCCGACCGCGACCATGACCGAATGGGTCACCACCCAGAAAGCCGCGGACGATTTCTTCGTCCTGGACGAATGCGAGCTGCGTGATACCCATGAAGATGGCGGCATAGTGCGCTGCAAGCGTCAGGACCTGACCAGCGAAGAAATCCAGCTCCACCTGAGCACCGGTAAAGTAGTCACTCAACTGTCGCTGGCCTGGCAAGACAAACTGTCTTTCGTCCTTGACGACAAGATGGTGGTCAAGCGCCTGAAGTTCGAAGACCTGCTGCAGGATCAGGCGGAACAGGACGGTGGCGAAGAAGCCCTTGGCCAGCTGGACGCCAGTTTCACCCTGATGATGCTGACCTTCGGTGATTTCCTTCCAGCACTGGTTGAAGCGCTGGGTGGGGAAGAGACTCCGCAGGGCATCTAATCCCTGCCGGGCGCCGACCCTGATGGGCGGCGCCAATCAGCCAATAAAAAGATCGCCGCCTTCGGCAGCCCCTGCAGTGTGGAATTCATTCCCCGCAGGAGCCGCCGAAGGCTGCGATCTTTTTACAGGCAACGTATGCTTAGGTCCCTAACGCTTTCATACAATAAGGATCAGGCCATGCGTGCACTGGCTGCATTGAGCCGCTTTGTCGGCAACACCTTCGCCTACTGGGTTTTGATTTTCGCCGTCGTGGCGTTCCTGCAACCCGCGTGGTTCATCGGCCTCAAGGGCGCCATCGTGCCACTGCTGGGCCTGGTGATGTTCGGCATGGGGCTGACGCTCAAACTCGAAGATTTTGCGGAAGTCGCACGCCACCCCTGGCGCGTAGCGTTGGGCGTCGTCGCCCATTTCGTGATCATGCCCGGTGTGGCGTGGATGCTCTGCCAGGCGTTCCACTTACCCCCGGAAATTGCCGTCGGCGTAATCCTGGTCGGTTGCTGCCCTAGCGGCACCTCGTCGAACGTGATGACCTGGCTCGCGCGTGGCGACCTGGCGTTGTCAGTCGCCATCGCGGCTGTCACCACCCTTCTCGCTCCGCTGCTGACACCCGCACTGATCTGGCTGCTGGCTTCGGCCTGGTTGCCGGTTTCCTTCATGGAACTGTTCTGGTCGATCCTGCAAGTGGTGCTGTTACCGATCGTGCTTGGGGTAGCGGCCCAACGCGTGCTCGGTCAACGGGTGCGTCACGCCGTGGAAGTGCTGCCTTTGATCTCCGTGGTGAGCATCGTAATCATCGTCACGGCGGTGGTGGCGGCCAGTCAGGCGAAAATCGCCGAATCGGGCCTGTTGATCATGGCCGTCGTCATGTTGCACAACAGCTTTGGCTATTTGCTGGGCTATTTCACTGGTCGCCTGTTCAAGCTGCCATTGGCCCAGCGTAAATCACTGGCACTGGAAGTGGGCATGCAAAACTCAGGTCTGGGTGCGGCGCTGGCCAGTGCGCACTTCTCGCCTTTGGCGGCGGTGCCGAGCGCATTGTTCAGCGTGTGGCACAACATCTCCGGGGCACTGCTCTCGACCTGGTTCCGCCGCATGAGTGAAAAAGAAGATCGGGAAACAGCCGCTCAGCAGGCAATCGACTGATCTGAAAACTTGATCCCCGGGTTAATGATGGGCACTCTATGGCGCAACGCGAGGACGACCTCGCGGCTCGATCGAGTCATTAATCTGGGGACGACCCCGTCTATCGATGGAGGTCTTCAATGTCCTGGATCATTCTGTTGTTCGCTGGCCTGTTCGAAGTCGGCTGGGCTGTTGGCCTGAAATACACTGATGGCTTCAGTCGCCCTCTCCCCACCGCCCTCACCATTACCGCGATGGCCATCAGCCTGGGCCTGCTGGGCCTGGCCATGAAGGAATTGCCGCTGGGCACCGCCTACGCCATCTGGACAGGCGTGGGTGCAGTCGGAACCGTCATCGCCGGGATCATTCTGTTTGGTGAGTCCATGGCGCTGTTCAGACTCGCCAGTGTCGCGCTGATCATTGCCGGCCTCGTTGGCCTCAAGGTCAGCGCCTGAATTCGCTGCCGGAACCAAAAAAGCCCGCCCTCCCTGAACAGGAGGTGCGGGCTTTTTTTCATTGCTGCGTAACAACGACTCAGCTTTCAGCGAAAGCCATGCGCTCACGCGGGACTTGCGCCTTTTCAGCGTGTTCCAACTGCATGCAACGCTCCAGGAAGAGGTACATGTAGTCGTAACTTTTGCAAACAGCCTGACGCAACTCTACCTGCAACGCTTTGCTCGGATTCATCCCCGCTAATGTGCAGATAATTTCCAGCGCTTCCCAAGGATGCGCATCGTCATATTGCGCGTGCATCTTCAGCCACTTCATTGCCCGCTTGCGATCTTCCTCGGGGAATGACGCTGCGTAGATGCCATTGGAGCAAACCACTGCGGACCATTCCCCCGTTGCGCCTTCAATGGCGTAGTTGGTCGCGGCAATGGCGACGATCAGCGAGTCCGACGAACTGGTGTGCCAGCACCAATGGCTGAGGGCGTGAAGTTCCGGTGCAACAGGCTGCGCCTGCAGATCTTCCAGGCTGACACCATGCGCCCGACTCCAGTGCACCCAATAGTCGGCGTGATTGAGTTCAACACGAATGTTGCGCATCAACCAGCGACGCGCCATGTCTTCTCCGGGATGACGGGCGAAACGGGTCTTGGTCAAGTTCTGCGCCATATACAACGCAAACTGTTCAACCACCGGCCAGCCACCAATAAGGTAATGGCGCATGGTCTTGGCACTGAGCTTGTTATCGCGCAGCCGTTGATACAGCTCATGTTCGACGACCCTACGTTTGCTCTCGCTGCAATCATGGATCAGGCGTTGTGCCCAGTCAGGATAACTTGCAGCTTCCATGAGTGGGCCGGTTCGAATAAATGTGTCGATCACTGTCGAGCTCCTTTTGATTGTGATTAAGGATCAGCAAGAGTTTCAGCGGAACGTGCCTGGCGCCTTGAACAACAAAGGCTGAGGCCTCGCAGGACGACTTTGTAAACTTTCGCAAGTAAACAGATGCGGGCGTTCTATGACATACCCTTGAGCGTAATCGACCCCAATCTCCAGCAGTGCCTGCTCGATCTGGGGGGTTTCTACAAACTCGGCAATCGTGCGCTTACCCATTACATGACCAATGTGATTAATCACTTCAACCATGGCGAGGTTAATCGGGTCGTCCAGCATATCCTTAACGAAACTCCCGTCGATCTTCAGGAAGTCTACAGGTAAATGTTTCAAGTAGGCGAATGAGGACATACCGGCACAAAAGTCATCTAATGAAAAATGACAACCTAAGCCTTTGAGTTCATTAATAAATCTTATTGCACTGCCTAAATTTGATATCGCACTGGTTTCAGTAATTTCAAAACAAATCATTTCAGGTGGTATGTCGTAAACAACAAACTGTTGACGTAGGAAGTCCAGAAATGCGTCATCTCCTATAGTAATGCCTGACAGATTAATCGCACACATCGCCAACGGACCTTTGTGTTTCTCCGATATGCACTGAGCGATGATCTTAAAAACATTCTCCACTACCCAACGATCTAACGAAGTCATAAGACCGTATCGTTCCGCTGCCGGAATGAAACTGTCCGGAAGAATCATGCGACCTGCTTCATCGTGCAGACGCAACAGGATTTCAATATGTCCCCCACCCTGTTCGATATGTCCCAGCGGCGCGATTTGCTGGGCATATAAACAAAAACGGTTATCTTCGAGTGCCATGTGCAGACGCTGAACCCAGGCCATCTCTCCAAAACGCAGGGACAGTTCCGAATCGTCGGCGTGATAGACCTGAACCCGGTTACGGCCCTTTTCCTTGGCCATGTAGCAGGCCATATCAGCGGCGCGCAGGGAGGCTTCGAGGGAGGTCGGGTTTTGCGCGATATGCACCAGGCCGATGCTCACAGTGGTGACAAACGGCCGGCCCTTCCAGACAAAGTGCAGGTTCTGCACGGTCTGGCGCAGACTGTCGGCAATCTTTTCCGCCGCATCGGGCGAGCAGTTTTCCAGGAGGATGCCAAATTCGTCACCGCCGAGCCTGGCCAAGGTGTCGCCTTCGCGCAAACCTGATTGCAACAAGGCGCAGATGTGCCGCAACAGTTCGTCACCCGCCGCATGACCGCACGTGTCATTAACCAGCTTGAACTGATCCAGATCGAGAAACATCAGCGCATGCCGACCCGACTGCCGCGTCAGATTGTGCAAGGCCTGATCCAGGCGGAACTCGAACTCACGGCGGTTGGCCAGGCCGGTCAAGGCGTCGTGGGTCGCCTGCCAGGACAGGTTGGCAATGTACTGCCGCTCCTGAGTCATGTCGTGCAACACCAGGACTGCGCCACTGACCTTGCCGGCGTTACGAATCGGCGCCCCCACCAGGGTCACCGAAACGGTGCTGCCATCCAGACGCTGAATCAACTTGGAGTGTTCGCTGCCACCACTCAACTGGCCACTCAAAATATGCTCGATCAGGGTAAAACCGTCTGCCTGGGCATTTTCGTCCAGCAAATTGAACAGGGCCGCCAATGGCACACCCGCTGCCTGCTCAGCCTTCCAGTGGGTCAGTGCCTCGGCAGCCGGGTTCATAAAGGCAATTTCGCCGTCGACGTTAGTAGTGATCACCCCATCGCCAATCGATTGCAGGGTGATTTGCGCCCGCTCCTTCTCCAGCTGAAGCGCATCGGCGAACGCGTGGCGCTGCTTGAGGAGTTTGTGGGTACGCATCAACGCCAGGGCAATCAGGCCGAGCGCGGTCGCCAGGTTGGTGACCAACAAAAGCCGCAGGATGACCCGCGATCCCTCACCCAATGCATCACTGAACGCTCTGGCCGCCGGTGTCACGCCATCGTTGATGGCAAAGATCCGCTCTTTCCAGCGGGTCACGTCGTTGCTGGTCGCTCGATTTTCCTTAAAGTACTGGTGCATTTCCCGGGCGACATTATCGAGTTGTACCAGGTAGGAATCGCCGACGGTCCACAGGTCGATGGCCTTCTCCAGGTAACTGAAATGGCGGAAATTAAGGTACAGCCAGATCAGGCTTGAAACGTCGTCGGGGTGATTTCCACCTTTCAGGATGGCCCTTCTCGCCTCTTCGAGTTTCGGTGGTCTGGCATCGAGCGCAACACGCAACTCATGGCCGCCCTGGGGTACGGCAATTGCGTTCTGGTACTTGAGGAAAATCGTCTCGTCGCGACTGTCGGCGTAGAGGTTGAGGTAATAGATGGCGTCCTTCTGGCCTTTGGACCACAGGCTTTCACCCGCCACGTATCCCCGCACAGCGGAAAGAACGTACAGACTCACGCCTCCCAGCAACGCTTGAAATAACACGACGGCAATAAAAGGCCATACGATGCCCAACAACCGTGGCGTTCCGAGAGTCCGCGTTTGATTCATGAGGTCCCTTGCATTAGCACTGCCAGATCATCATCCAACGTGATCGCTACAGCTAGACTAGGGTGCGTTCATGCTCTCGGCAAGCCAGCGCCAAAATTTCCGGACCACCCTGCACGATAATCCCGGCCGGCACTGCCAGGCGCGCCGGGAAAGCCTTGCCAGGCACCACCAGCGTGAATTCGGACGGGATTTAGACGGCCCCGGATGCAAAGTAACTGTTACCAGGGAGACAGACGAGGCGTGCTGCAGCTGCTCCGGCACGGACCTACATTTGCTGCAAATGCCCATAAAGCTTGGCGTACAAACCACCATCGGCAATCAGTTGCTGATGGTCGCCATCTTCGGCAATTTGACCGCCATCGAACACCAGCACCCGGTCGGCCTGCTTCACCGCCGACAACCGGTGCGCAATGATCAAGGTGGTGCGCTGACTCAGAAAACGCGTCAACGCCTGATGCAGGTTGTATTCAGTCGCGGCATCGAGGGCAGAGGTTGCTTCGTCAAGGATGACCACTTTAGGGTCCGCCAGCACCATCCGTGCAATGGCCAGACGTTGGCGTTGCCCACCCGATAACCGCACACCGGAACGCCCGACGATGCTGTCCAGACCATTGGGCAACTCACGAACCGTAGCGTGCAGTTGTGCAATTTCGAGCGCTTGCCAGCAGGCCTCGTCACTGCGTTCGCGCCCCATTGTCAGGTTGGCACGTATGGTGTCGTTGAACAGCGCGGGGTGCTGCAGGACCACGGCGACGTTTTCCCGAACCGTTTCCAGGCCGATCTCCTGCTGTGTCGAACCGCCGAAGCGAATCGTCCCGGCCAGCGGCGTGTACAACCCCAGCAGCAACTGCACCAACGTACTCTTGCCGCCTCCGCTGGCGCCCACGATCGCAACTTTTTCACCCGGCGCAATGGACAGGTTCATCTGGTTCAGCACCAGCTCATCGCCATAGCTGAAGCTCAACCCCTGAACTTCAATACCCACCGTGTCGCGCCCCTGGAACGGGTCGACACCGCCCTCGTATTGCGGCTCGTCGGCCCGGGCCAGCAACTCGTTGATCCGCGACAAGGCGCCGCCGGCAGCGTAGTAAGCGTATTGCAGGTTCAACAACTGTTCGACCGGACCGATCATGAACCACAAGTAACTGAAGACCGCGAGCATCTGGCCGATAGACAGGTCGGAAAACAGCACCGTGAGCATGGCGGCGGCGCGGAAGATATCGATACCGAACTGGAACAACAAGCCGCTGGCCCGATTGGAGGCATCGGTTTTCCACTGGGAGGTGATCGCGTAATCGCGCACTTCCCGGGCCCGCTGGCCAAGGCGACCGAGGAAAAAGCCCTGGCGGTTGCCGGCGCGCACTTCCTGAATCGAATCGAGGGTTTCGGTCAGTGCCTGGGTAAAGCGCGAGGTGCTGTCATTCTCGAGTTTCTTCAGGTGTTTGACCCGCTTGCCCAGCAGCACCGTGGCATAGATCACTAGCGGGTTGAACAGCATGATCAGCAGCGCGAGCTTCCAGTGCATCCACACCAGAATGCTGGCGGTGCCCACCAGCGTCAGCATGGCCACCAGAAAACGACTGAGGGTTTCACCGACAAATTTGTCGAGGGTATCCAGATCAGTGACCAGGTGCGTGGTGACCGTGCCACTGCCCAGGCTCTCGTATTCGCCTAGGGAAATGCGCTTGAGCCGTTCGATCAACCGCAAGCGAATGCGGTACACAATGTCCTTGGCCAGCGCAGCGAATAATTTGGCCTGCACCACGTTGAACAGCAATGCACCACAACGCAGAGTCAAGGTCACCACCAGCATCAGACCGATGTAACCGGCGGCTTTCTGCCAGCCTTCGGGCAGTGCATGGTTCATGATCTTCAGTGCCGCATCGCCGTGCCCCAGCAGCACTTCATCCACCAGTAATGGCAGAAGCAATGGAATGGGTACGCTGCACAGCGTCGCCAATACGGCTACACCATTAGCGATCCACAGGGATTTTTTATGCTGCAGGGCCAGTCGGCGGATTTCGGCCCAGCTCAGCCGATCGACACGCGTGGGGGTTGTCGCGTCATCGGGCAGGTCATGCACAGGCCGCGCGCTCCAGCCAGCGACTGAGCAGCGGCGACAATTCACTCAAGGGTTGATAGCCATTCGTCAACAAAGCCAGTTGACCGTCACGCTCGGCCAGCAGCGTAGGAAAGCCGGCAATCCCCAGGTCCTGAACCCAGGTGAAATCGGCCGCCGTGGCGGCGTGTTGATCGGCCCGATCAAAGGCAGCGGCGAATTCGATACGCGGTACACCTGCCTGCTCCGCCAGTTCCACCAGGACACTGGCGTGGGTGACGTCGCGCCCCTCGGCGTAGAACGCGTGCTGAATCAATCCCAGGAGTTTCCACGCACAATCCGGTGCCAGGCTACGCGCCGTGACCAGTGCCCGGCAAGCCGGCTCGGTATCGTAGACAAACCCCTCGGGCAACGCGCCTTCTACCTTGAAAGGCTGGCCGGTGGCCTCGGTGACTGCCTGCCAATGCTCAAGGATGTAGCGCCGCGCCGTCGGCTCCAGGGCCGATCCGCTGCCGGTGCGCAATCCGCCCACCACCAGGTGCACTTCAACCCCCGCTGCGTGCGCCTGTTCGACCAGTGATTCGGCGACCGGCGCGAAGCCCCAGCACCAGGAACACATCGGATCCATCACATAGAGCAAGCGGCACGCAGACATGGGTTCAAGCCTCGGAAGGTGTTTGCTTGTAGTTGTAGCCGATCGGATGAGGCATGTTGCGCGCCTTGGCCAATTCGATCTGCTTTTGCCGGTCGATGGCACTGCGACGGGTCTTCTCGCTCAGCTTATCCCAGCAATGCGGGCAGCTGATGCCGGCGACGTAATGCTCGGATGCGCGGTCTTCTACGCTGATCGGTGTGCGGCAGGCATGACATTGATCGTAGTCGCCTTCACTGAGGTCGTGGCGCACGGTCACGCGGTTGTCGAACACAAAGCAGTCGCCCTGCCATTTGGTTTCTTCCTGTGGCACCTCTTCGAGGTACTTCAGGATGCCACCCTTGAGGTGATAGACCTCATCGAAACCCTGGCTGAGCATGTAGCTCGAGGCTTTTTCGCAGCGAATGCCACCGGTGCAGAACATCGCGACCTTCTTGTGTACCGCCGGGTCGAAGTGCTCTTTGATGTAGTCGGGAAACTCGCGAAAACTGGTGGTCTTCGGATCGATGGCGCCTTCGAAGGTGCCAATCGCGACTTCGTAGTCGTTGCGGGTGTCGATCAGCAGCACTTCAGGGTCGCTGATCAGGGCGTTCCAGTTCTCTGGATCGACGTAGGTGCCGACCTTTTTGTTCGGGTCCACGCCTTCGACGCCGAGGGTGACGATTTCTTTCTTGAGTTTGACTTTGGTGCGATAGAACGGCTGATCGTCGCAGTACGATTCCTTGTGATCGATATCGTCCATGCGCGGGTCGTTCTTGAGCCAGGCCATCAGCCCGTCGATGCCTTCGCGGCTACCGGAGACGGTGCCATTGATGCCTTCTTCGGCGATCAGCAACGTGCCTTTGATGCCGTTGTCGACCATCGCCTGCAGCAAGGGCTCGCGCAGGGCGACGTAATCTTCGAGCGTGACGAACTTATACAGTGCCGCCACGACAATCTGTTGTGTCATGGGTGTTTCTCCAGGTGGCTACCCTCGTAAAGGGTGAACCGGATGCGAAAAAAAACGCGCCGGGTTAGCGGCGCGTTGCGGATTCTAGCAAAAATAAACCCTACTGTAGGAGCCTGGCTTGCCAGCGATGGCGATCTTGAGTACGCCATCGCCGGCAAGCCGTGCTCCTACAGGTGGCAGATTTTAATGTTTGCTGCCGCCAGCACAGGTCGGCGAGGCAGGGGCCGCGTCGATCTGTGCCCATTCTTCAGGCGTATAGGTATGCAGCGCCAACGCATGAAATTCGCCCATCAGCTCGCCGAGCGTGCCGTAGACCTTCTGGTGACGCTTGACCCTGTTGAGCCCTTCGAACTGCTGACTGACCACCACCGCCTTGAAGTGGGTTTGCAACCCGCGACTGTGCATGTGGCTTTCATCCAGCACCTGCAGGTGCTCGGGCTGTAACAGGCCCAGCGTCGACTCAATGCGTTGTTGCATGCTCATACCAAACTCCGCTTACGGCTTTTTCTTGGCAGGAGCGGCGCCTTTAGGCTCCAGCTCGGCCGTCATGTCAGCCAGCAGCTTGTTGACCACAGGCACCGCGCTTTCCAGCTTGGCCTGAGTCATCTGAGCCGATTGCTGAGTCAGTTGAGGCATTTTTTCCAGGACTTTCCTGCCCAGTGGGGACTTGTAGAACGCTACCAGGTCCTTGAGCTCGGATTCACTGAAGTTGGTGGTGTAGAGCTTGACCATGTCCGGCTTCAGCTTGTTCCAGCCAATGGCTTGGTCAAGCGCAGCGTTGGCCTTGGCCTGATAGGTTTCCAGCAGCGCTTTTTTCGATTCAGGTGCTTTGGTTTGTTCAAAGCGCTGAGCGAACATTTGCTGCACTTGCATGTACACCGGAGTGCCCAATTTGTCAGCGTGCGCCAGGGTCAGGAAAGCCTCGGCACTGGCGTTGTGGCTGGCGGTATCGGCAAAAACAGGGCCGCTGGCGCAAACCAGTGCAACCGCGGTACAGATGGCACGAAGACGAGTCATCGAGTTTCCTTTTCTAGCAGGCGAGGTAAAACCCCAAGGGCGTCCATTCTGCGCCTAAAAAAGTGTGTCACTCAACCCCAAGCCTTGTGGGGCCTTATTTAGAGGGGTTTAACAGGCAAATTCGAGACTGATGGAACCACGGCGGACGATCACGGCCTAAACTGCGCTATCAGACCTACAGGAGTGTGCATGATGAGCCGTATCGAAACCGACAGCCTTGGCCAGGTTGAAGTCCCGGATGAAGCCTATTGGGGCGCTCAGACGCAACGCTCGCTGATCAACTTTGCAATTGGCAATGAACGCATGCCGCTGGCGGTGCTGCACGCCCTGGCCCTGATCAAGAAAGCCGCTTCGCGGGTCAATGACCGTAATGGCGACGTGCCTGCCGACATTGCCCGCCTGATCGAACAGGCCGCCGACGAAGTGCTCGATGGTAGCCATGATGATCAATTTCCCCTGGTGGTCTGGCAGACCGGCAGCGGTACCCAGAGCAACATGAACGTCAACGAAGTGATCGCCGGACGTGCCAATGAACTGGCCGGCAATCCGCGCGGCGGCAAATCCCCCGTGCATCCCAACGATCACGTCAACCGCTCCCAGAGTTCCAACGACTGCTTCCCTACGGCCATGCACATTGCGGCAGCACAGGCCGTGCAGCAGCATTTGCTGCCGGCAATCAGTGAACTGTCTGGCGGTCTGGCCGAGCTGTCCGCGCGCCACATGAAGCTGGTCAAGACTGGCCGGACACACATGATGGACGCCACGCCGATCACCTTCGGCCAGGAAATATCGGCATTCATCGCCCAGCTGGATTACGCCGAACGAGCGATCCGCAGCGCGCTGCCGGCCGTCTGCGAACTGGCACAAGGCGGCACGGCCGTCGGTACAGGTTTGAATTCGCCGCACGGTTTCGGCGAAGCCATCGCCGCTGAACTTGCGGCGCTTTCCGGTTTGCCGTTCGTCACCGCGCCCAATAAATTTGCCGCACTGGCCGGCCATGAACCGCTGACCACGCTGTCCGGCGCACTGAAGACCCTCGCGGTTACCCTGATGAAAATCGCCAACGACCTGCGTCTTTTGGGCTCAGGGCCGCGAGCCGGTTTTGCCGAAGTGAAACTGCCTGCCAACGAACCCGGGAGCTCGATCATGCCCGGCAAGGTCAATCCGACCCAGTGCGAAGCGTTGTCGATGCTGGCCTGCCAGGTCATGGGCAACGACGTGGCGATCGGTTTTGCCGCGAGCCAGGGCCACTTGCAGCTGAACGTGTTCAAACCGGTGATCATCCACAACCTGCTGCAATCGATCCGCCTGCTGGGAGATGGCTGCAGCAACTTCCAGCAGCACTGCATTGCGGGCCTTGAGCCGGATGCGGCGAAAATGGCTGAACACCTGGAACGTGGGTTGATGTTGGTGACGGCGCTCAATCCGCACATTGGCTACGACAAATCGGCGGAAATCGCCAAGAAGGCTTACGGCGAGGGCCTGACCTTGCGTGAGGCCGCGCTGCAGTTGGGGTACCTGACGGATGAAGAATTTGATGCCTGGGTGCGTCCGGAGAATATGCTGGAGGCCGGGGCCAAGGGTTAAGGCTTCAGGCGTCTGACGGTCAGTCATCGCGGGTAAGCCTTGCTCCCACAGGTGTTGTGTCGTTCACTTAAAATTACGGTCGACGCAACACCTGTGGGAGCAAGGCTTGCCCGCGATGAACGATGACGCGGTCTAACGACCCACTGCCATCCGCACCCGCCGCGCTTTCAGTCCTGCAATCAACGAAGGCCCCAACGCCACCAGCGCCGAGCCCAGCACTACCAGTACCGCCCCGCCATACCCCAGGCCATTGATCGTTTCAGCGTGCACATACTCCGGCCACATCCAGGCTGCGAACGCCACCGCAACAAAGGTCACCAGGGGTGTAATCGCCAGGGTCGCACTGACCCGCGACGCTTCCCAATGGGCCAACGCCTCGGCAAATGCGCCATAGGCAATCAGGGTATTCATGCAGCACGCCAGCAACAGCCATCCTTGAAGCGGCGACAGTTGCATTACTTCCAGCGGATGCACCCAAGGTGTCAGCAATGCCGCGCAGAACAGGTAGATGACCATCATCACCTGCAATGAATTCCACACCGTCAGCAGCTGTTTTTGCCCCAGGGCGTAGAACGTCCAGACCGTGGACGCCAACAACACCAGCAGCACCCCGGCCGTGTAATCCGTCAGGGAAGTGAGCAATTCACTCAAGCGCTGGTTGAAAAACAATGCAAAACCGATCAGCAGTACCAGCAGGCCTATCCCCTGCCCCACGCTAAAGCGTTCCTTGAACACAAACAGACTGGCGATCAACAACATGATCGGCCCCATCTGCACCACCAACTGCGCAGTGCCGGGGCTGAGCAGGTTGAGCCCCATCAAATACAGCACATAGTTGCCGACGAGGCCGAGCACGGCCATCAACACCAACCACCCACCGCGGGGACCGAGCACTTTATAGCTCGGCAGGCGCCTGGTTGCCGCGAGATAAATGAACAGGCATCCGCCGGAAACCGCCAGGCGAAACCAGGTGACCGTGACCGGATCCATCACCTGCAGCACTTGCTTGAGCTTGATCGGCAGGATTCCCCACAGCACTGCGGTCAGCAAGGCGAGAAACAGACCGTATACCCAGCGACCCGATGAAATGTGCATGCGAACCCCGAAGCCAACTGGCGAGAACCGTCATTCTAGGCGCAACGCCTGACGGCACACAGGGACAGTTGCCCCCCGGCCGCGAATGCAACTGTGCAGGTCGTTTCTTTTGATGGGCCTAAACCGTCGATCAGTTGGCCGGGCGCTTCAACAGGTTCAGACATAAGCTGATTGGATCCACCCACAGGAATGCAGCTTCAGGAGAACTCCATGTACGGCATGCGCGCCCAGGACAACGCCCCCGCTACGCACTTTCGCAGCGACCGGATATGTCGAGTCAATGGGGAGTTGTATTTCAGTACCCGGGAAAACACCCTGGAAGGGCCGTTTGAAAACGCCGAGAAAGCGGCGCGGGAGATTCAGGCGTATATCGAGCGGATGCAGAATTTAAGCGCCAGTCGGTAGACCGAGGCGCTGCCATCGTCGGAATGCCGCCCAGAACAAGCTCGGCTCCCACATGAGTTTGGCTCCTATATGAGTTTGGCTCTCACATTGGATGTATGTCGTACACACAATCACTGTGGGAGCCGAGCGTGGTCTGGGCGGCATTCCGACGATGGCGATGTGAGCTTTAGCACAAGGCTTGAAGCTTAACGCACAACCTCAAACAACCCCGTCGCGCCCATCCCTCCGCCCACGCACATGGTCACAATGCCGTAACGCAGATTACGCCTCTGCAACTCACGCACCAGATGCCCGACCTGACGCGACCCGGTCATACCGAAAGGATGGCCGATGGAGATCGAGCCGCCGTTGACGTTGTATTTTTCGTTGTCGATTTCCAGCCGGTTACGGCTGTACAGGCACTGTGACGCGAACGCTTCGTTGAGTTCCCACAGATCGATGTCGGCGATCTGCAAGCCTTTGGCCTTGAGCAATTTAGGCACCGAAAAAACCGGGCCGATGCCCATCTCGTCAGGCTCGCACCCGGCGACGGTAAAACCACGGAAGAAAGCCTTGGGTTTGAGCCCGAGTTCCAGCGCTTTTTCCAGGCTCATCACCAGGGTCATCGAGGCGCCGTCGGAGAGCTGTGAAGAATTGCCAGCCGTTACCGAACCGTCTTCGGCAAACACCGGCTTCAGCCCGGCCAGGCTTTCCAGCGTGGTATCCGGGCGATTGCAATCGTCACGATCGACGATGCCGTCGAGTATCTGCACCTGGCCGGTCGCCTTGTCTTCAACGCTGTATTTCACCGCCATCGACACGATTTCGTCATCGAACAATCCCGCAGCCTGAGCCTGGGCGGTGCGCAGCTGGCTCTGCAACGCATACCGGTCCTGCTCTTCGCGGCTGACGTTGTATCGACGAGCGACGATCTCGGCGGTTTGACCCATCGGAAAATAAATGCCGGGCACCTGCTCTTTCAGGAGCGGATTGATCAGGTTGTCGGTGTTGACACTTTTCATGGTCAGGCTGATGGACTCGACACCACCGGCGACAATGATGTCGCTGCAGCCCGAAGCGATCTGGTTGGCGGCGATGGCGATTGCCTGCAAGCCAGACGAACAGAAGCGATTGAGGGTCATGCCCGCAGTGCCGATGCCCAGACGCGACAGCACGGCAACGTTGCGTCCAATATTGAACCCTTGGGCGCCTTCGTTTGAGCCGGCGCCGACAATACAGTCCTCGACACTGGCCGGATCGATGCCTGAGCGGGCGAGCAGCGCATTGACGCAATGGGCCGCCATGTCGTCGGGGCGGGTCTGGTTGAATTTGCCGCGAAAGGATTTGGCCAGGCCGGTCCGCACGCTGTCGACGATCACCACTTCACGCATGGCATACCTCATTGTTGTTGTCAGTTGAGAGTGGACAGAGCATAAGTCCACCCCTTCACCGACCGCGACAATCATTCACCTCGCGTATGCGCAGCCATCGACTCAATCCTTGTGTTTCTTTGCCTTCTTGTCCGACTTTTCGAAGGCTTCTTCCAGCGCCAGATTGATCGTGCGCAAGACTTTGACCCGGGCCCAGCGCTTGTCATTGGCTTCCACCAGGGTCCAGGGCGCGATCTCGGTGCTGGTGCGGTCGACCATGTCGCCGACGGCCGCGCGGTAGGCGTCCCATTTTTCGCGGTTGCGCCAGTCGTCTTCGGTGATCTTGAAGCGTTTGAATGGAATCTCTTCCCGGGCCTGAAAGCGCTCCAGTTGCGTCTGCTTGTCGATGGACAGCCAGAATTTGACCACGATCACTCCGGCGTCGGTGAGCTGCTCTTCGAAATCATTGATTTCGCTGTAGGCCCGCAACCAGTCCGCCGGTGGGCAGAACTCTTCGACACGCTCCACCAGTACTCGGCCGTACCACGAACGATCAAACACGGTGAACTTGCCCTTGGCCGGGATGTGCCGCCAGAAACGCCACAAATAGGGTTGTGCCCGCTCCTCTTCAGTTGGCGCGGCAATCGGCACGATGTTGTATTGACGTGGATCCAGTGCTGCCGCAACCCGACGGATCGCTCCCCCCTTGCCAGCGGCATCATTGCCCTCGAACACGGCCACCAAAGCATGGCGGCGCATGCGTTTGTCACGCATCAGCCCGGAGAATCGGGCTTGCTCGGTAATCAGCTGCTCCTCGTAATCGTCCTTTTCCAGATGCTGGGTCAAATCCAGGCTGTCGAGCAGATTCAACTGATCGACACTCAACGGCAAGGGTGCCGCACTGACCTTTTCAGGGTGAATTGCTTGGCGTTTCAGGGCGTTTTGCAGGCCCTCGAGGAGAATTCTGCCCACCATCAAGCTGCGATAATGCGGGTCCACACCCTCGATCACATGCCAGGGCGCGTAGTCACGGCTGGTGCGGCGCAACACGCGCTCGCCGTATTTTACGAATTTGTCGTACGTCTTCGATTGCTGCCAATCCAGCGGGCTGATGCGCCAGCTGTGCAGCGGATCATCTGCCAGGGCTTTGAGGCGCGCTTTCATTTGTTTCTTGGACAGGTGAAACCAGAATTTGAAGATCAGCGCGCCTTCATCGCAAAGCATCTGTTCCAGTCGTTCGGCAGCATTGATGCCCTGGTCGAGCCTGGGGTCCTTGATCAGCCCGTGAACACGATCCTGCAGCATCTGGCTGTACCAGTTACCGAAGAAAATCCCCATGCGGCCCTTGGCCGGAAGCATCCGCCAGTAACGCCAGGCAGGTGGTCGCGCCAGTTCCTCATCGGTTTGCTGATCAAAGGTACGGACCTCGATCAGGCGCGGGTCCATCCATTCGTTCAGCAGCTTGACGGTCTCACCCTTGCCGGCCCCTTCGATGCCGTTGATCAGGACGATGACCGGAAACCGGCCTTGCTGTTGAAGTTCGAACTGAGCGTCGAGCAAGGCTTCACGCAAGGCCGGCACTTCGGCGTCATAGGTTTCTTTATCGATGGCGTGACCAATTTCGGCAGATTCGAACATGGATGGCTCCCTTCCCGGATTGAGCAAGACTAGCGGATTGAGTGGTTTTGCGCGGGAGAATTCCATTTGCCGAGCCTGCAAATAAACTTCTGTAGCAGCTGCCGAGCCTGCGAGGCTGCGTTCGGCTGCGAAGCAGTCGTGAATCCAGGCTCAGCGGTTTCACAGGTAGCCCGTTTGCGCTGAAATTGCGACTGCTGCGCAGCCGAACGCAGCCTCGCAGGCTCGGCAGCTGCTACAGGATGTGCGAGACGGCGAAGGTTTGCATTGCCATGGATCAGCTCCGCCCCGGTGATCAGTTAGAATGGCCGCCTTGCCGTTGCCGAGCCTGCCATGAAACCTGTATTGCCCCACGCCCAGCTCGATTGGGACGACCAGGGACTCCCGCGTTCGCGGGTGTTCGATGATGTGTATTTTTCCGACTTGTCGGGACTGGACGAAACACGTTACGTATTTCTCGAACAAAACCGCCTGCAAGAGCGTTTTGCCGCGTTACCGGTCGGAGGACGATTGGTGATCGGTGAGACCGGATTCGGTACCGGGCTGAATTTCCTGTGCGCCTGGCAACTGTTCGAGCAGCACGCGGTGGCGGGTGCGCGGTTGCATTTTGTCAGTGTCGAAAAGTACCCCTTGAGCTTGGCCGATCTGCAACGCGCACTGGCGTTATGGCCTGAGCTCAAGCCTTTTGCCGATCAATTGCTGGCCCAGTATGTGGCGATCCATCAAGGGTTTCAGCGTCTGGTGCTGGATAACGGCCGCGTCACCCTGACCCTGCTGATCGGCGATGCGCTGGAGCAACTGCCACAACTGGACGCACAGATCGATGCCTGGTTTCTCGACGGCTTTGCTCCGGCGAAAAACCCCGACATGTGGACCGCCGAACTGTTTGCAGAACTGGCCCGCCTGGCGGCGCCTGACTCGACCATCAGCACCTTCACCAGCACCGGTTGGGTACGTCGGCTGTTAAATGCCGCAGGCTTCAAGATGAAGCGCACCCCTGGCATTGGACACAAGTGGGAAATCCTGCGGGGCACCTTCCTCGGCTGGCCGCAAGATGCTCCGGCACCCGAAACTGCAAAGCCCTGGTTTGCTCGTCCGGCGCCACCGACTGGCGAGCGTCGTGCCCTGGTGATCGGCGCCGGCCTGGCCGGTTGTGCCAGCGCCGCCAGCCTCGCGGCGAGGGGTTGGCAGGTCAGTCTTTTGGAACGCCACGATGCGCTGGCTCGAGAGGCCTCGGGCAATCCCCAAGGCGTGTTGTACCTCAAGCTTTCCGCCCACGGCACCGCACTGTCGCAATTGATATTGAGCGGCTTCGGCCACACCCGGCGTCTGCTTGAACACTTGCAACGGGGCGTCGATTGGGATGATTGCGGGGTCCTGCAGCTGGCGTTCAATGCCAAGGAAGCAGAACGACAAGCGCAGCTGGCTGCTGCCTTTCCTGACAATTTACTGCACACGCTGGATCGGGAGCACTGCGAGCTTCGCGCCGGCATCGCGTTGCAATCCGGAGGCCTGTTTTACCCCGAAGGGGGTTGGGTGCATCCGCCAGCCCTGTGCGAATGGCAAGCCGCGCATCCGAACATACAGGTCCAGACCCATCACGATGTGCTGGAGCTGCGCCGCACAGACAGTCAGTGGCAAGCCTGGGATGGCGACAGGTTGTTGGCCGACGCACCGGTGGTGGTGCTGGCCGGGGCCGCCGAGATCAAGCGTTTTTCCTGCAGCGCCGACCTGCCCCTCAAACGGATTCGCGGACAGATCACCCGTTTATCCCAGACATCTGCAAGCAGAGGCTTGAGCACGGTGGTCTGCGCCGAGGGCTATGTCGCACCCGCTCGCCTGGGTGAACACACCCTAGGCGCCAGTTTCGATTTCCACAACGATGACCTGACACCCACCGCCGCCGAGCATGCCGGCAATATGAAGATGCTCGAAGAAATATCGCCAGACCTGGTCACACGTCTGGGCGCGGACACCCTGCAACCAGAAGCACTCGAAGGTCGCGCAGCCTTTCGCTGCACCAGCCCGGACTACCTGCCGATTGTCGGCCCACTGGCGGATACCCAGGCGTTCGCCGACGCCTACAATGCCTTGAGCAAAGACGCCCGGAAAACCCCGGACATCCCCTGCCCCTGGCTCGATGGTTTGTACGTCAACAGCGGCCACGGTTCGAGAGGGTTGGTCACCGCGCCACTGTCAGGCGAATTGCTGGCCGCCTGGCTCGACGCTGAACCCCTGCCATTGCCCAGAACCGTGGCCGAAGCCTGTCATCCCAACCGCTTTGCCTTGCGTCGGTTGATCCGCGGCAAGGCTTGAGGCGCTTAATCCAGAATGAAGCAGGTCTTCATTTTTTCTGCTTCCATGGCCTGCTCGGTGAGGCGTTTCAACAGACCGGTTTCAGCTTGCTGCAGCTCATCCGCGATGCCGTCGACATGTGCGCGAAACCCTGTACCCAACGTCGCCTCGTTTTCAAAGGCTGTCTGCACTCGCTCATGAAAAGGAGCGGCAAGGTCGGTGAATTGCTTGCCATATTGCTCACGCAAAAACTTCCCCCAGAACTCGCGGTTGCTCAAGTCAGCTGACAGTTCGGAAGTCGCTTCGGCAGCAATGACCTTGTTGTAGGCAGCATCCAGGTCCGCCGCTTTCACGCCACTCAGCGATGCATAGCGCATGTGCCTGGGCTGACCGATAAGCTCAAGCCTGTCGGCCAGGCCGGTGCGATAGGCCAACTCCACTTCCACGGGATCGCGTTTGGGGTTGGCCAACACATTATCCCGGGCGAGCTTGGCGAGATAATCCTGGCGAAACAGGCGCCGTCCCAATTTGAGTAGCCGGGCAGCCTGATCATGAGTATTGGCGGACTGGCGAACCAACGTGTCGATGTCGACGGTGATTTCGAGATTACTAAAAATCGTGGCCGCAGAATCAGCGCAGTTACTTTTGACCGCCAACGGCAATAGTTGATCGCGCAACATTGAGTCAGCCCTGGCCGCCTCGATAACTTTCCAGACCCGATCACTCATGTCCTCATGCACATAGCGACTATCGGCGGTGCTGCCCACCTCAGCCAGCAATCTGAAAAAACCGTCGGACCCGGGTTCGTTCTTCAGTGCAATCCATGTGCGATTACGACTGGCGTAATGTTCTTCACGACTATCAGGCATCCACAGTTCTCGAGCTTTTTGTTCGTTGATCACCGCGTGATCATCTTCAACAAAGCCCATCCCGATGCCGGTATTGCCACGATAAGTTTCAAGCTTCGTACGACTCGCTGCGGACAAAGGGTTTTGGCGCAAATTGATCCTTCGGGCGAATCGTCGTGGAACATCGAACAACCACGCGGGCAGTTCTTGAATGTCGTTACCGCGCAAATCCGCCACGCCCAGGTAAGGCAACCGGGCAAGCCCCACCGGTAACTCCGTGGCATGGGTGTCGCCGAGGAACAGGGATTGCAGGTCCAGCATTTTGCTGACATCCACCGTGGCTCCCAACCGGTTACCGCTCAGATCGAGGGTACGTAACTTGCGCATATCGGTCAGTTTTCGGAGGGTGTGTTCGGTCAATGCCAACTGGTTACGGTTCAAGATCAAATGTTCAAGGTCGGGCATGTGTGACACTGCTTCAGGCAATCGTGTCAGTTGATTGCCATCCAGTTCCAACCTGACAAGATTTTTGAAGGGCCTCAGGAAGTACGCCAGCTCATCACCTGCGTTCATGTCTCTGATGATGAGGCTGCGCACATGAGCGACGTCCTGCTCGGTCAGGGTCGGCAGTTGGCCGGCGGGGTTGCGTTCCAGTTTGAGCGTTACGGGCTGATCCTGCGGTGTTCGCGGCGCAGTAAGCCGACGCCAGCAGTTTTCGATGGCTTGGGCTATCTGGCGACGGCTGACGCGCACATCATTAAGCTGTCCCGATACCTTCTTCATCTCCACCTGGTCGTTGCTCCAGGTCTGCAGTACGGCACGCAACTTCTTAAGCTGCTGCTCCAGCGCCTTGATTCGATCGACCCGCAACGTGTGGGTAGCGCCTGCTTCATCAAGAAAGGCTGAAACCTGGGCATCGGTGAACCGTGGGTACAGCTTTCGAACTTTACGAATCAAGCCTTTTGCGTAGACGGTCGGCACGGCAGGGTAAGCCTGGACACAGGAAAAAAGGTGTTCGGGGACTTCGCTGTGCTCACCTCGCAATACCCGAGCGGTGCGTGCGCGGTCCGCTGTGGCCGCCGCGCCCAGGCGCTCGCGCAGTAAAGTCACATTAACGTCATCGGCACCTGTAAGCCCCATGCGGATACGTCGCGCTGCAGGCAGTGCGTGGAATATCGATTCGGCGAGCGTGGCGCTTGTTTTGTCGGCTATCAACGTGCCGGTCCCCCGGTTGACCTGATAGCCCGTCGGCGTTTTGATGATGACCCCGCTCAACGGCGCATCCGCGGAGCCAACACTGTCCAGCAACTTGCCGGTGGTTGATCCTTCTCGCAACTCCAGTCGATAACCCGTCTCCCAACCTTGCACGCGATCCAGCAGCCTGAGGCTCAACGTGTTCGTATCGGTATTGGCCAGCTCTGGAAAATGCAGTCCGGTGAGTGCACGGTCCAGCCTGAGCGAACGCTGCGCCTCGCTGACCTGCGCCGATAAATCAAATCCCGGAAACTTGCGGTCGCGAAAAAAAACACGGTCCCGTTGACTCGCCTCGTCCAGCAACTTGCGAGCTACCCGGGTGGGAACGTCGGCAGCGCGCTCACGCAACGTCGCAACATCACCGGTGGCTTCGCCGTCATAGGTTTTGTAGAGCCACTCGAACAGTGGTTGGCGGTTACTTTTAAGGGATGACGCCATCTTTCTCGCCAGCAACGTTGATTGCGAATCGGTCGTCCCTTTGCCGACAATGGCCTCAACTTCTTTCGTATAAAGACCATCGATCACGGTATCCAACAATTTCCCTGCATTCAGTTGCGCTTGGGTAACGTGCACGCTGTTAACGTCGTCGCTACTTTTTGCAGCCCCCTCAGGAAAGCGAGAAACAACTGCGCCGTCGGCATCGAGCACCTGGATGAATCGCTCTTCAGGCCAGCCGGACAGCCTTGGCAATGTATGCAGTTGCTCCTGTAGAAAATCCGTATTTGCGGTATCCCCTCGCTCCATGACCGACACCATGTCGGTGATGCGTCGATTCAACTTAAAGCGCTCGATACATTCATTCAGCCGCGGCGGTAAACCCAAATTGCCCAGATGCAATCGGTGAAGCTCGGCGGGCGTTATACCGACGATGTCTGCGATTTTTGTCAGGTCGCCGTCAGAGAAGCCCTTTAGACGCGGATCTGTGCGCTTCAACGCATACGCACTGCTCGGCCACTCATGTGCGTGCTCATGGACATGCCGCCAGCCACCATCGACACTTCGTTCAATGGCTGGCGCGAATGCGTCCTGGCGAACCGGGTGGTTTATCTGCCACGCATGTTTCTCAGGATTACGGGTGACACGATAGACCTTTTCCTCCATGACGACGGAGGTGTGCCCGCCATGCTTATAAATGCCCTTCGCATCCGGCTGCACCGTTTTCGGTAGCGCCATTGCCTGCTGGTAGGGTTCAAGATCAGGCTTCCACAGCCTTTGTTTACCATCGGCGCGGGTCACCGCTTCGAAACCATCAAAGAACGCCGCTTGCTCTTTCGCGACCCGACGCAAGGCGGCCGACGCCACTTTGCCAGCCGCCGCGAACGCCGCCATCTGCGCAATGTTCTCGACAACATTCAGCAAATGCGACAACGCTTTGTGCGGCTCGCCGTGCGCCCAGTCCTGCACACCTTCATAGACCTCGCTGACAATGTCGATGACTGCCACAGCCATCATCAATTCGCCCAGCACCGGTACGAAAAAAGAGGCTGCGTTCACGAACAGAAGACCGCCGTCGAGCAGCCTCTGGACGGTTTTTTCCCGTTGTACCTCGTCCACTTCTTCGGTCGTGACCGCGAGGACCCGGGCATCTCGCTGGGTCTTGTTGATGAATGCGCCGAAGAAGAAATCAGAAACACAACCGGCGGGTGTCGCGACAAGCGTACCCAGTACGTTGTCCTCGTCAAATGCGGTGAAGAAATCGGATTTATCGTGCCCGGGAAGGAATTGGCTGGCGAAGTACGCTCTGTAGGCTTTGGTTTTCAACTGACGAGAGAGGTAAGCCTTGAAGTCATCCAGCGAGGCGTATTCATACAGCGGTCGCTCGGGGTCGTTCGGCAGGTACACCACGCACTTCGCCTTCGGCGCGGTGTCGATCGAGGATTTGGTGAACACCAGCGCGCCACAGATGCATGCATCATCGATCATCAAGCCTTGCCAGATTACCAACGCACCGTCGAAGACAGCGCCTTTGGTTTTTGCCGCAGGGAGGTCTTGTGCGATGACGCTCAGCATCATTGTGTAAACGGCTTCGGTGATGTGCTTTTTCAGGTAGGCGATATGAACGGCGATTTTCAGATCAAGCAGCTTCAACTGCCGGATGTCGGCCGCTGAGGCGTTTGAATTGCTTGCGGACGTGGCCGGCAATGCCAATACCTCGGCGATATGGCGCTGATAACGCGCACCTAGGTCAAGCTCGCGACAGATCAGCGCGAATTTCGTCGGGGTAATCTCCGCACCGGTCTGGGCTTGTCCATTGATTCGTATCAATGAGTCTTCCGGGATGCCGCCGCTGCTGGATTCTTCAAGGGTGAAGTTCTCCATGGCCGCGTGCAGCAAGCTGCGAGAAGTGGTGGTGAATTTTTCCTGGAAGCTGACAGGGAGCGGCGCACTAATGCCTATTATCGTTTTTTTGACGATCTCCAGGGTGTCCCGCTCGACATCGAAATCGACAGTCCATTTGCTCTTGAGAAAAAGGGTCAATTGCTCCTTGCAGAACACGTCCAGTGGCTTGAGCCTTTGGAGTACCTCCGCAGTTTTTTTATACGTGAGATCACTTTGCTCAACCGCTGCTTTCAGACCCTGCACCACCGCAATGTCTGCATTGGCCAGCCAAGTCGGGATGTTTTTTTGCAGTACCCCGGCCTTCTCCAGATCGGCAGTATGATCAACAAAAGCAGCGCTGCGTTGCGCGGGTGTAAACGTCGTGACCGCAGGTGTCACGTCAGATGTAGACAGCATGTGCAATATCCTTATTGCATTGAGAAGGCTTCAGTCTATTAAGCTCGTCAGGCAATTAAAAACGCGAATACCGGTTCGGATTTCCATGCTTTCAAGCAACTACTCCTATGCATCACATCAATAATTACCGCCGCGGCAATGCACACTCGTGCAGCGCGCACCATTCGTCAGCCAATACCCGCTTATAACGTATCGATCTAAAACTCCCGCGAATCGCTCGGGTCAGTTTCTGAGTACCCGCACTTTTGTTGCGGTATCGATAGACCCTCCCCAACGGAAAAACCGGTAAGGACTTTATGTGCGGATTAGCTGGCGAGTTACGCTTTGATCATCAACCTGCGGACCTTGCAGCCGTTGAAAGAATCACCCATCACCTGGCACCTCGCGGACCTGACGCGTGGGGCTTCCACAGCCAGGGACCGATTGCCCTGGGCCATCGTCGCCTGAAAATCATGGACCTGTCCGACGGCTCTGCGCAGCCGATGATCGACAACCAGTTGGGCTTGTCCCTGGCCTTTAATGGCGCGATTTACAATTTTCCCGAGCTGCGCACCGAACTCGAAGGCCTCGGCTACGCCTTTTACTCTGGCGGCGATACCGAAGTGTTGCTCAAGGGCTATCACGCCTGGGGTGAAGCGCTGCTGCCGAAACTCAATGGCATGTTCGCCTTCGCTATCTGGGAACGTGACGCCAAGCGCCTGTTCATCGCCCGCGACCGTCTGGGCGTGAAGCCTTTGTACCTGTCGCGAACCGGCCAGCGCCTGCGCTTCGCCTCGGCACTGCCGGCACTGCTCAAAGGTGGCGATATCAATCCGATCCTCGATCCGGTTGCGCTCAATCATTACTTGAATTTCCACGCGGTGGTTCCAGCGCCGCGCACCTTGTTGGCCGGCATCGAAAAACTGCCGCCAGCCACCTGGATGCGCGTTGAAGCGGATGGCACCACCGAGCAAAAAACCTGGTGGACCCTGCCCTACGGCCCACACGCCGATGAGATGAACCTGACTCTCGAAGACTGGCGCGACCGAGTGCTGGACAGTACGCGTGATGCTGTCGCCATTCGCCAGCGTGCGGCGGTTGACGTGGGTGTCCTGCTGTCCGGTGGTGTGGATTCGAGCATGCTCGTGGGCCTGCTGCGTGAAGTCGGCGTGGAAAACCTGTCGACCTTTTCCATCGGGTTCCAGGATGCCGGCGGCGAGCGTGGTGACGAGTTTCAGTATTCGGACCTGATCGCCAAGCACTACGGCACTCAACATCATCAACTACGAATCGACGAAAAAGAGATCATCGAGCAACTGCCGGCGGCATTTCGTGCCATGAGCGAGCCGATGGTCAGCCACGACTGCATCGCCTTTTACCTGCTGTCCCGGGAAGTCGCCAAGCACTGCAAAGTGGTGCAAAGCGGCCAGGGTGCGGACGAACTGTTCGCCGGTTATCACTGGTACCCGCAGGTAGACGGTGCAGCCGATCCGTACGCGGCTTATCGCGAGGCGTTCTTCGACCGCAGTTACGACGACTACGCCGCCACCGTGCAACCGAAATGGCTGACGGCGAATGACGCTGCCGGTGACTTCGTGAAGGAACATTTTGCACAACCTGGTGCCGACGCGGCAGTCGACAAAGCATTACGCCTGGACAGCACCGTGATGCTGGTGGATGACCCGGTCAAACGCGTCGACAACATGACCATGGCGTGGGGTCTGGAAGCACGAACTCCATTTCTGGACTATCGACTGGTGGAATTGTCGGCACGTGTGCCGGGCAAATTCAAACTGCCGGACGGTGGCAAGCAAGTCTTGAAAGAAGCGGCGCGACTGGTCATTCCAAGTGAAGTGATCGACCGCAAGAAAGGTTACTTCCCGGTGCCCGGCCTCAAGCATCTGCAGGGCGATACGTTGAACTGGGTGCGTGAGTTGCTGCTTGATCCAAGCCAGGATCGCGGCCTGTTCAACCCGGCGATGCTTGATCGCCTGCTGACCGATCCGCAAGGCCAATTGACCCCGTTGCGCGGCTCCAAGCTGTGGCAACTGGCGGCGCTGAACCTGTGGCTCAGTGAACAAGGAATCTGATCGATGAAACCCCACGCCACGGCTTATAGCCAACGCTTGTTGCGCGGTCAGGCTCCTTCCTATGAACGTTTGCAAGCGCGCCTGGCCGAAGACGGCAGTGAGCTCGGCGCTGCGCCGATCGCGGTCCATTGCGGCTGGGGCCGATTGCTGATCGGCCATACCTTTGCGGACCCGGCGAGCCTTGCCCAGGAACTGCTCAACGAAAAGCCCGGTGAGCGCGATATTGCGCTGTACGTTGCCGCGCCTCAGCAAATACTGGGGTTGGAGCCTGCGCAGCTGTTTCTTGATCCCTCCGACACCCTGCGCCTGTGGTTCAGCGATTACCGCCCGTCCACGCGCGTATTTCGTGGTTTTCGCATCCGTCGGGCCCAGAGCGATTCGGACTGGCAGGCGATCAATCATCTGTATCAGGCGCGCGGAATGTTGCCGATCGATGCCAGTTTGCTGACCCCGCGACATCTGGGCGGCCCGGTGTACTGGCTGGCCGAAGATGAAGACAGCGGTGCGATCATCGGCAGTGTCATGGGCCTCAATCATCACAAGGCATTCAACGATCCGGAAAATGGCAGCAGCCTGTGGTGCCTCGCCGTGGACCCGCAATGCTCGCGGCCAGGTGTAGGTGAAGTGCTGGTGCGACACTTGATCGAGCACTTCATGAGTCGCGGGCTGAGTTACCTGGACTTGTCCGTGCTGCATGACAATCGGCAGGCGAAAAGTCTTTACGCCAAGCTCGGCTTTCGCAACCTCTCGACCTTCGCCATCAAGCGCAAGAACGGCATCAATCAGCCGCTGTTTCTGGGCCCGGGTCCTGAAGCCGATTTCAATCCGTATGCGCGGATCATCGTCGAGGAAGCTCATCGCCGTGGCATCGAAGTACAGGTCGATGACGCCGACGCCGGGATGTTCACGCTCATTCATGGCGGGCGTCGAGTGCGTTGCCGCGAGTCGCTGAGCGACCTCACCAGCGCCATCAGCATGAGCCTGTGTCAGGACAAAAGCCTCACGCACAAGGTGCTGAAAGCTGCCGGACTGAACCTGCCCTCCCAACAACTGGCCGGCAACGCGGATGACAATCTGGCGTTCCTCGACGAACACTCACGGGTGGTCGTCAAGCCGCTGGATGGCGAGCAGGGTCAAGGCGTGGCGGTAGATTTGCAAACCATCGAGGACGTACAGCAAGCCATCGAATCGGCGCGTCAGTTCGACAGTCGGGTGTTGCTGGAAAGTTTCCACGAAGGCCTCGACCTGCGGATTCTGGTCATCGGCTTTGAGGTGGTAGCGGCAGCGATTCGACGTCCGGCCGAAGTGGTGGGTGACGGTCAGCATTCCATCGGTGCGTTGATCGAAGCCCAGAGTCGGCGGCGTCAGGCGGCCACCAGCGGCGAAAGCAAAATCCCGCTGGATCATGAAACCGAACGCACGTTGCAAGCGGCAGGTTACGACTACAGCAGCATTCTGCCGGCTGGCGAACATCTGTTCGTACGGCGTACGGCGAATCTTCATACAGGCGGCGTTCTTGAGGACGTCACGGCGATCCTGCACCCGACGCTGGTTGATGCCGCCGTGCGTGCTGCGCGAGCGCTGGACATTCCGATGGTCGGGCTGGATCTGATGGTGACGGCGGCGGATCAGCCCGAATACGTGTTCATTGAAGCCAATGAGCGTGCCGGGCTGGCCAACCATGAACCGCAGCCGACGGCAGAGCGGTTTGTAGATTTGCTCTTTCCGCACAGTCAGCCCGCTGCGTCATAGCAGGTGTAGCAGCTGCCTAGGCACGAGGCTGCGTTGGGTTGCGCAGCGGCCCCGAGGGCGGTCCTGCGGACACGCAACGCAGCCTCGTACCTCGGCAGCTGCTACACCAGGCTTGGCCCCTTCCAGTCACTTCATCGAAACCATCGATGTTCTTTACTCATCAGGAGTTTCCATGACCAGCAAAATCCCCGAACCGGATCTCAACTACCTGCAAAAAGTCCTGCTTGAAATGCTCGCCATTCCGAGCCCCACCGGTTTCACCGACACCATCGTGCGCTACGTCGCCGAGCGCCTTGAAGAGCTGGGCATTCCCTTTGAAATGACCCGCCGCGGGACCATTCGCGCCACGCTCAAGGGCAGGAAAAACAGTCCGGACAGAGCAGTCTCCGCGCACCTGGACACCATTGGCGCCGCCGTCCGCGCGGTGAAAGATAACGGTCGCCTGACTCTGGCGCCGGTCGGTTGCTGGTCCAGCCGATTTGCCGAAGGGAGTCGCGTCAGTCTGTTCACCGACAACGGGGTAATTCGCGGCAGTGTGTTGCCGTTGATGGCTTCCGGGCACGCCTTTAACACCGCGGTCGATGAAATGCCGATTAGCTGGGACCACATCGAATTACGCCTCGACGCCTACTGCGCCACCCGCGCGGATTGCGATTCGCTGGGCATCAGTGTCGGTGATTTCGTGGCCTTCGACCCGTTGCCTGAATTCACCGAAAGCGGGCACATCAGCGCCCGTCACCTCGACGATAAAGCCGGCGTTGCCGCGCTGCTGGCGGCACTCAAGGCGATCGTCGACAGCGGCGAAGAGTTGATGATCGACTGCCATCCCCTGTTCACCATCACCGAAGAAACCGGTAGCGGTGCAGCGGCGGCATTGCCGTGGGACGTCAGTGAATTCGTCGGCATCGACATCGCGCCCGTTGCTCCCGGGCAGCATTCCAGCGAGCACGCGGTCAGTGTGGCGATGCAGGATTCGGGCGGGCCGTATGACTACCACTTGTCCCGACATCTGCTGCGGTTGGCCAGTGACAACGAACTGCCCGTGCGGCGCGACCTGTTTCGCTATTACTTCAGCGATGCTCACTCGGCCGTCACTGCCGGTCACGACATTCGAACCGCCCTGCTCGCCTTCGGCTGCGACGCTACCCATGGCTACGAACGCACTCACATCGACAGCCTGGCCGCCCTAAGCCGCCTGCTCGGTGCCTACATCCTCAGCCCGCCGGTGTTCGCCAGCGATGCGCAACCGGCCAAGGGCTCGCTGGACCGGTTCAGTCATCAGATCGAACACGAGACGCAGATGGAAAGCGACACGCGGGTGCCGTCGGTGGATAGCCTGGTGGGGCAACGTAACGATAGCTAGCGCCATCGCAACCCGTTGGCGCTGCCGCAGGCTCGGGCCGCGATCGGACGATCTCTTGATCTAGCTTTTCGTTCGATTGAAAAATCCAGATCAAAAGATCGCAGCCTGCGGCAGCTCCTACTGGTGGTGTGTTGATAACAGCCGTAGCATCGCGACATTGTTTTTGCCGAGGTGCTTATGCTGATTCCCTACGACCAACTTGAAGTCGACACCCTGACCCGCCTGATCGAAGACTTCGTGACCCGCGACGGTACCGATAACGGTGACGACACGCCACTGGAAACCCGGGTTTTACGCGTCAGGCAGGCGCTGACCAAGGGGCAGGCGCTGATTGTCTTCGATCCTGAGAGCGAGCAGTGCCAGTTGATGCTCAAGCATGATGTGCCCAAGCATTTGTTCGACTGAGGCGTTTCAGAGCGGGATCGAACGATCAACCGGACGCAGCAAAGGTGGCGGCGCCTATCGTTTCTTGTGTTCGCGTTTTTCGGATTGAATTCGTTCGTAGATTTCGGCGCGATGGATCGTCACACACCTGGGGGCTTCGACTCCGATACGTACGCTGTCGCCATTGACGGCCAGTATGCGTATGGAAATGGTGTCGCCAATGGCGATCAATTCGGGGACAACGCGACTGAGCACTAGCATGGGAAGGGGTCCTTCAGGATGACTGGACCCCGAAGATGCCCCGCCCGCGACAGCTCTTCAATGCGGTGTAGGAAATACAGTCATGCCCTACAACCTCAAGCGAACCACACCTTCGGAAAATTCTTACAAAACGGATAAATGCAGGATTGATCCTTCAGGAAGCGGAGAAGCGCGGCCCGAAAAGGATGACGGTCGCGCCGATGACGCACAGCGCCACGCCGATCCAGTCCGAGCCCAGCGGACGAATCCGTTCCACCACTGCGAGCCAGCCAATCGAAGCAATGATGTAGATGCCACCGTAGGCGGCATAGGCGCGGCCGGCGTAGGTCGCTTCGACACGGGTCAGTAAAAGCGCGAACAGCGTCAGGCTGAGTAGTGCTGGCACCACCCACCAAGCGCTTTTTCCTTGGCGCAGCCACATCCAGAAAGCAAAGCAGCCAGCGATTTCGAACAGTGCGGCCAGAAAGAACCACAAATAATTGAGCATGTGCATGTCTCGCGAGGATGACCGATGGCGGCCACCCTAGCGACGGCATAGTGTTCGAGCAAGTTCAGCCTGCGGTTTGTTTAGCCTTGGCGCGCATTTTATCGGCCATCACGGTCATTTCGTTGTAGAGCACTTGCGGGTTTTTCTGCTTGATCGCCCATGCCATACGGCCTTGCTCGTGCGGCAGAATCATGAATTCGCCGGCAGCGACCTGCTGATAGATGTAGTCTGCAATGTCGGTGGCCGTGATCGGCGAACTTTCCAGCAGCTTGCCGACCTGCGCTTTCATGGCAGGCGTCGGGCCACGGAACGAATCCAGCAGGTTGGTCTGGAAAAACGACGGGCATACCACGTGAACGCCTATCTCCTGCTGTGCCAGTTCGATCAGCAGGCTCTCCGACAACGCCACGACACCGGCCTTTGCCACGTTGTAGTTGCTCATGGCGGGGCCTTGCATCAGCGCGGCCATCGAGGCGATGTTGATGATCTTGCCTTTGCTGACTTCCAGCAGCGGCAGGAATGCCTTGCAGCCTTTGACCACGCCCATCAGATTGATCGCGATCTGCCAGTCCCAGTCCTCAAGGGACAGCTCGTTGAAGAACCCGCCCGACGCCACGCCAGCGTTGTTGACGATGACGTCGATACCTCCGAGTTTCTCTTCACAAGCCTGGGCGAACGCCGTCAGCTGACTGTAGTCGCGCACATCACAACGCTGGGTGAAACCATCGCCACCGGCTTCGCGAACCAGCTTCAACGTTTCCTGCAAGCCTGGCTCACTGACATCCGACAAGGCCAGTTGCCAGCCTTCACGCGCCCAGCGCAGCGCGATTTCGCGACCCAGGCCCGAGCCTGCACCAGTGATCATCATGCGATTTTGCATAGCAAACAGCCTTGTTGTTCCGGGGAAGATCCGTCGAGTGTAGCGAAGGACCCGGGCCGACCCACGCTCCATCAGATTGCTGAATGGGCTGCTCAAACCGCGACAGTAGGCGCATCAACTAGTGCTGCATAAAAAGAAATAAGCCTGTCTTCGAAAAACATTGAAAAAAGTTGGAATTTTCTCTCATACCCCAGAGTCGGATCATTTAAGCAGCTCGGATTTATTGCATTCCAGCTGACAGTTAAAGCTAGGTCATTCCGGAACACTTCCAACAAGGAAATAGACAATGGGCACTATTCTTATCGTTATTCTGATCCTTCTGCTGGTAGGCGGTTTGCCGGTCTTCCCACACTCCAGAAGTTGGGGTTATGGCCCGTCGGGCATCATCGGCGTGGTATTGGTGGTGCTGTTGATCCTGCTGTTACTTGGCAAGATATAAAGAATTAACAAACAAAAAAAAGAGGCCCTTGAAAAAGGGCCTCTTTTTTATTGCCTGAACAGTTAGTCCGGCTTGCCGTCAACGACACCGGCGGTGTTGTCGATCAGGCTCTTGGTGGCCGTCTGCAGGAACGCTTCGAGTTTCTGCTTGAGTTCAGCGGTACGCGGTGCGTCCGGAATAACTTCCGCACGAGGCGATGCGCCCAGCTCGTACTGGTACACCTTCGGCGCCATTTCCTTTTCCTTTGGCAGGACCAGGATCTGATCGGCCGTGATGATGGCGGTGGTCTGCTCACTGCCCGACGGCTTGATCACACCGAAACCTGTGTCGCCTGCAGGCAGGTTCAGCAGATCACGCCCCCAGCACTGATGGCGAACTTCGCCGCCGATCCGGCCCATGATGGTCGGCACGATATCGATCTGGGTGCCCACGGTATGGTCGAGTTCGCCGAATTTTTCCTGGATGCCCGGTGCGATCAGCAGCATCGGCACGTTGAAACGACCCAGGTCCATTTCGGTGATCTGACGCTCGTTACCAAACCCGTGGTCGCCCACGATGACGAACAGGGTTTCCTTGAAGTAAGGCTCTTTGCGCGCTTTTTCGAAGAACTGACCCAGAGCCCAGTCGGCGTATCGCATGGCCGTCAAATGCTCGTTCAGGCTGCCACGATCGGTCACACGCTCCACCGGCAATGGCGTCGGCAAAGCGTAAGGCGTGTGGTTGGACAGGGTTTGCAGCAGTGCATAGAACGGCTTGCCGTTTTCTCGCGCCTTGAGCTCGATCAGACCACGGTCGAACATGTCCTGGTCGGACACGCCCCAGGTCGGATCGGAGAACACCGGGTTCACGTAATCATTACGACCGATGAAGTTGGTCATGCCCTGGCTGCTGAAGAAGCCCGACTGGTTATCCCAGGCGAAGTCGCCGTTGTAGACATAGACATCATCATAGTCGCGGGCACTGAGCAATTGCGGCAGACCGGACAATTTGTGACTGCCTTCCGGCGTCTGCATCAGGTATTCGAAGCCTGGCAGGTTCGGGAAGCAGGCCATCGTGGCGAACATACCCTGGTGGGTGTGCGTGCCGTTGGAGAAGAAGCGATCGAACAACAGGCCTTCCTTCGACAGTTTGTCGAGGTAGGGCGTGATGTTGCCCGGGGCGCCCAACGCGCCGACCGAGTGACCGGCCATGCTTTCCATCAGGATCACGACAACGTTTTTGATCGGCAGGGTCTTGTCGGCAGGCGGCGTGTAATCACGACGCACGGCAGCGGTATCGGCATCGACCAGTTTGTCGTCCGGCATCACCAGCATGTCACGCACGATTTTCTGGGCTTCAGGCTGTGGCAGCGTGGCTTTCCAGATGTTGTCGCGGTCTTCGGACATGCGGCTCTTGGCTGCGGCGATCAGCGACAGGGTGCCGTTAAGGCCTAGCTGGTTGGCGAAGTTCGAGTCGGTGGTGTAGACGTCACCCCAGCGCAGCGGCGGACCCTGACGCAGTGTTCCACGCGCTGCGACCACGCAGATCAGCAGGCAAACCACGAACACGGCCGTGCGCGTGTACCACGGAGCGACCTGGCGAGTGCTGATGGTGCCACCGCTGAACGGCCCACGTGGACGGGTAGCACGGTCGGCGCCCTTGAAAGCGAGCGTCAGAATGATGGTGCCCGCGACCCACGCCAACAGGTAACGAACGACCGGGAAACCGTACCAGAGCATGCTCATCACGGTTTTCGGGTCTTCTTTCACGTATTGGAACACCAGACCGTTGAGGCGCTGGTGAAACTCACGGTAGAAGTCCATCTCCATCAGGCCGAGGAACAGCGCGATGCTCGAAGCAACGGTCAGCCAGAAACGGAAGAAGCCGCGGGCGGCCATGGCGCGGACACTGAACAGCGCCAGCACCAGCGGAATGCTGAGGTAAACCACCAGGCGCAGGTCGAAACGCAGGCCATTGACGAACGCTTCGACGAAGGTCGAGGCCGGGGTATCAAGGATCATCTCGCTGTTGTAGATCAGCAGCGCGAGGCGCAGCAGGCTGAACATGACCATCATGATCAAAGCGCACAGCAGCGTGTAGGCCAGATGCGATTTGACGGTCGGTTGCAGCAGGCGGCTAGAAGCTCGCTGCTGTTTCAGGGCGTCCGGGTTTGCCATGTCGTTTTAGGACCCATTGGAAGTTGAAGTTTCAAAAATACGGCGGCGCCTTGCCCTCTGTTGGCCAGGAATTGGCCCCGGGGCTTGCGCGGTGCGCAAATGTTGCACGATCACCCGCAGCATTGCCATTGATTACTGTTCGGCATTGGGGCGGGCGGATTGTCTTGGAGGCTTTGTGAAAATTTCGTGCAACGCATATCCGGAAACAAAATAAAGGCTGTTCGGCAATTACTGTTGAGTTGAGCCGCTTCATCGACAACGCAAACTTTGTAGCAGCTGGCGAAGCCTGCGTTGGGCTGCGCAGTCGTCGCAAATCCGGTACACACGGTATGTTGCCTTATCGGGACGACTATTTTTACGACGACTGCGTCGCCGAACGCAGGCTTCGCCAGCTGCTACAAGAAAAACGCCCCAAACCAGTCGGGGCGTTTTGTTCACGAGCGATGCAATTACTTCTCGGCGCGTTCTTTCAGGGCTTTCAACGTACTGAACGGCGCATCCACCACAAACTTGTTAGCCACCATCGACGGCACGCTGCCGCCCGGCTCGGTGTGAACCTGGTAGGTCACTTCGATCTGATCGCCCTTGGGCACGAATTTCCAGAAGCCTTCAACCTTGGCGACCCGCACAAAACCTTTCTCTTCCGGCATGTACGTCGGCACGCTCTCAAGCTTGCGGGTCAGGCTGCCATCAGCGCCTTCGGTCGTGGTGACATGCATGACCGAATCACGCGGGGTGACAGGCCATGGCGTGTTGAACTGCGTATAGGTCCAGCTTTGATCGCCTTCGTGCTTGAGCAACTTCTGCATCTTGCATTCATGAATCCAGGCACAGGCACCCGGTACGTCTTCCTGCAATGCGCGCAGTTTGGCCATGGTGGTCTTCATCAGGGTCACACCCTGATAAGCCTTGTAGTCAGAACCGGCCACTTCACTGAGGGACACCTTGATACCGTCCTCGTTCTTGGCAACTTTCCAGTCCTCGGCGTGTGCCGATGTTGCCAGGAAAACCGTTAACCCACACAGCACAGCCATACGATGCAGCGAACCCATAGTCTTATTCCTTATTGTTGAAGTTCCGGTCGTCAAACACATCACGCCGCCGTCATTTGCTCCCACCAGCCAATCAGGTTGATCGCTTCTTCGCTGCTGTTGCCACAGACCTCGGGGTCGGCATCAAATGCCGAACAAACCGCCGGGCGCTCAGGTCTGCCGAAAATGTTGCACAGGTTTTCGACCGACAGTTGCAGGCAACGTTCTCCCGCGGGTTTGCCATCGGGCATACCGGGAATCGGTGAACTGATTGAAGGGGCAATGCAACAGGCGCCACAGCCCTCACGGCATTTCATGACGACAAGCTCCTCGCGACGGGCGATGTATGAAAAGGACGGGGCACAGAGTAACCGCTTAAACAGTTGTTTTAAATTACACGGGTGCAGGTTTTTACGATCAGACAGGTGTGACTGACCAGTCTCCGACAAAGCGTCCGGCTTGTGAGTCACGTATCAGGGAATTTTACTGTTTGAACTCGAAGTCCAGGGCTGCGCCTTCGACGTCGCGGCGCTCTTCATTGCGCAGTTGCAACTGCATTTCATTGCTGAGCAGACGTCCGTTAAGCTGAAAAGGACTGCTACCGGCCTTGTCCCCGAACATCTGCGGCAGTAGTTCATCGTGCCGGGGCAATGGCACCGTACCGATCGGGTCGAGTTCTTCGACCATGTCCTTGGGCAGGCTTAAATCGAGCTTGGCCGCCGGTAGTGGGGTTTTTGCGATCTCGCTGGCGGATTTCGACTTGGAAGCAACCGGCGGGCGTTTTTTTACCACCACCTGTTTGCTTTTGGCCGGCACTGGTTTTTTCGCGGGTGTCGTTTTCTTCTCGCGAGCGCTTGCCGTCGGGTTTTCCTGAACGGAAGCCGCCATGACGCTTTCTTGAACAGTCATCAGCAGGAAGATCGAAAGACAGGCGGCGGGGAAAAACTGTTTCATGGACCCAACGGCACTCAGGGCAGAGGGCCATATGCTCGCCTGTTGAAGACCACAAGACAAGCACGGGCAGGAATTACCTGCCCTTCCCGTCAAATATCCCCGTCAAATACCGGCGCCCATCTCCTGGCAAAGCTGGGTGGCAAGCATGCCCAGCGTCATCAGGGCCCTCTCGGCCTCTCGGTTCCAGGGGATTCCGCAGTTCAGTCGAATGCAATGGTTGAACTGCTCGGTGTTACTGAAAATCAGCCCCGGAGCAATGCTGATGCCTTGCTGCAACGCTCGAACATGCAGTTCCTGGGTGTTGACTCGCCCCGGCAGACTCACCCACAGAATGAAACCGCCGGTAGGCCGGGTCATCTGTGTGCCTTCGGGGAAATGCTGCTGAACCGCCAATTGAAAAGCACTGAGGTTCTTGCGGTACTCCTGGCGGATGTAACGCAGATGCCGATCGTAGCCGCCGTTTTCCAGATAAGCAGCAATGCCCATTTGCGTGACACTGCACGCAGAATGGGTGCTGAAGGTCTGCAAACGCTGAATTTCCTGCTGATACTTACCCGCGATCATCCAGCCGATCCGCACCCCCGGCGACAAGGTTTTGGAGAAGCTTGAGCAATAGATCACCCGATCCAGCCGGTCATAGGCCTTGAGCGATTTGGTGCGACCTTGTTCGAACATCAGTTCGCCGTAAATATCGTCCTCGACGATCTGGATATCGAAGTCCGACGCCAGGCGCAGTAATTGCTTCTGGCGCTCTTCGGGCATGGTGCCGCCCAAGGGATTGCTCAGACGAGTGGTCAATACCAATGCCTTGATCGACCACTGGTTGGCCGCCAGTTGCAAGGCTTCGAGGCTCATTCCGGTGGCCGGATCACTGGGAATCTCGATGACCTTGAGGCCCAGTAGATCAGCCAGTTGCAGCAAACCGTAGTAAGTCGGAGATTCGGCGGCAATCAGATCACCCGGTCGGGTCAGGACGCGCAAGGACATCTGCAGGGCATCGACGCAGCCGTGAGTGATGACCACTTCAGATGGATCAACCACCACACCCGCATCACGCATGCGAATCGCGACTTGCCGGCGCAACGGTTCGAAACCCGGGCTGAACATGTAGCTGAAGGCGCGCGGGCTGTGGAAGCGAGTGACCTTGGCCAGTTGCTGGTGCAGCGCGCGTACCGGCAGGTAATCGACACTCGGCACCGCGGCGCCCAATGGAAAAACGCCTTCACGACGAGACTCGACCAACACCTGCTGAATGATGCTGCTGCGCGTCACCAGTCCGGGGCGCTCGACCCTGGCGATGTCCGGTGTCGGTGCTGTCAGAGCGGGAGTCTGGTGTACGTAGTAGCCAGACTGCGGCCGGGCACGAATCAGCCCCTGGTCTTCGAGATTGGCGTAGGCCTGCAACACCGTGGCGTGGCTGACGTTGAGCTGCGAGCTCATCTTGCGCACCGAAGGCACACGCTCCCCCGGTTGATAGACACCGCGGCGGATGTCTTCGGCCAGTTGTTGAGCAATACGTTGGTAAAGCAGGAGATTGGTCATGACGCGACACTCGATTTCACGGGCATTTTATTCTTGTGTGAAACATACCGGAACAGTTTAGAAGTGTACTGGGACAGTTGCCACAATAGTCGACCATACAGTGCAGTGTCAGCAAAAACTGTACTGTTTTGAGGGCTGGTTGGCAGGCATAAAAAAACCCGGCACTGTCGAGCAGGCCGGGCTTTCCAACTACGCAACCCTATCGGGCGGCGCCGAGTTGGCCTTTTTCGTCGGAGAACACAATTTCCACCCGACGATTCTGTGCACGGCCCCGTTCGGAGGCATTCACGTCCACCGGGTATTCATCGCCATAGCCCTCGACCTGAATTCGCTTGTCGTCAATGCCCAGGTCCATCAGCACGTCCGCCACCGATTGCGCGCGGTCACGGGACAACTTGAGGTTCTCCTGCTTGCCGCCGGTGCTGTCGGTATAGCCTTCGATGCGTACTACGCGTTTGGGGTTGAGCTGCAGAAACTGCACAATCTTCAACACCACGCGGTTTGCCGAATTCTTCAATTCCGCTTCGCCCGTGTCGAACAGTACGTCACCCAAGGTCATCACCAGACCACGGTCAGTCTGGGTGGTTGCCAGCGCAACAATCTGTTCTTCCAGCCACTTGCCCTGCTGCTGGACGCTGAGCAACTTGGATTCGCGCAGGGCCAACTGCAGGCGCTGACGCTCGAGCTCCAGCTTCGCGGCACTCTCTTCATTGAGCACCTTATTGGTGTGCTCACGAGCAATTTCGCTGTAGCGCTGACTCAGGTAGGCGTAATGCAGCACATCCGACCCGCTCCCCCAGTAGCTGGACAGACGGTCGGCGCGCGCCAGCGACTCGCCCGCACGGATCACGTCCTTGGGCGCGATGCGCAACACGTTGGAATCTTCCTTCACCTTCTGAAAGTCGGTCCCCGCCTGCTGCAACGCAGCGTCGCTGTGCTGACCGGCACACCCAAAGAGACCTGCACAACTTGCCAGGATCAAGCCACCCAAGGCTTTGGATTTAAGGCTCATTGGGCATCTCCCAGTTGCTTGCGCAGTCGAGTGATGCGGGTATTGAGGACGTTCAATTGCTCCTCGCTCTTGAGGGTCAGCACACGTGCTTCGGCCAGACGTGCGTCCAGCTCAGCCTGCTCGGCTCGCATGCGCGCATTCTTGAAGGATTGGTCGTTCATGCTGCCCTTGGCACGGTTGTACTTGTCTTCGGCCAATTTCATTTCCGGCACATTGTCGGCGGTAGCACCCACAGCCTTGGCTTGTTCAAGCGCTTGTTCCGTCAGACGCAGTTGTTCATTCGGCGCCGGATCGGCTGCACAACCCGCCAGAGCCAGAACGGCCAGGGCAGCGAAAAGAGGTCGAATACTCACTAAAAATCCCTACTGTTTTGGGGTACTGGCGGGTTGTTGCTGCTGCTGTTTCCAACGCTCGATATTGCGTTGCAACGCGGCTTCCGTCAGTCCGGACGCGGGCAATTCTGTCATCTTTTTGGCCAACTGTCCGCGCAACCACGGATCGTTGCAGGCGGAGTTATGGGAAACCGCCAGATACAGCCCCGGTTTGTCGACCGGTTGCTCACGCGCGATGAGGTCATTGGCCATGCTTAACGACTGCGCGGCGGCCATGCCCGAGTAACGTCCCGCCAGCACGAACTCCACTTCACCCAACAGCAGTTTTTGAAAAGCCTGGGTCAGGTTGGGCGTGCGTGTGAGGCTTAATTGCTGTTCGGCGAAGGTGCCGAACTGCGGTGTCAGACGCGCTTTTTCCGACAGTGCGCCGGGATGCCCGTGCAGATCTTGCGCTTCGTTGTAGACCAGTACCGAATCTTTTCGGGTCCAGACGAGGTAATCGTTTTCCAGCAGCGGAGGATGAATGTAATCCAGCGATTCCAGCTCGCTGAGCGTCAACGGAGCATCGGCCAGCATATCCATGCGCCCGCTGCGCACTTCGTCCAGGGCTTGGGAGCGTTTACCGGCGTACAGCAGGTCGACCTTGATTCCCAGCTGTGCGGCTACTTGCTGTAACAGGTCCGCACTGGCGCCGATCAGGTGCTTGGGGTTTTGCGGGTCCTGCCACAGATACGGTGGCGCATCGGGGCTACCGGTCACCACCAGGCGCTCGCACTTGCCTGCCGCCAAGGACAGCGTCGGCAACGCCATCAGGCTCAACAGCAGTGAACAACCGAATAAACGGCGCAGATCCATGGCAATAATCTCCCACTCAATCCCGATTTACAGCCCCACCTGTAGGAGCTGTCGAGTGAAACGAGGCTGCGATCTTTTACGGGCCACTTGAATCTCAAGCGAAAGATCAAAAGATCGCAGCCTCGTTTCACTCGACAGCTCCTACACAGAGCGGCCAAAAAAAAACCCGACCAAAAGGCCGGGCTCTTTATAAGTGAAGCGGCTGGATTAGACCAGCTTCTCCAACTCAGGGATGGCTTCGAACAAGTCCGCCACCAGGCCGTAATCGGCAACCTGGAAGATCGGTGCTTCTTCGTCCTTGTTGATCGCGACGATCACTTTGGAGTCTTTCATGCCAGCCAGGTGCTGAATCGCGCCGGAGATACCGACGGCGATGTACAGCTGTGGAGCAACGATCTTGCCGGTCTGACCGACCTGCATGTCGTTCGGTACAAAACCTGCGTCGACCGCGGCGCGGGAAGCACCCACGGCAGCGCCCAGCTTGTCGGCCAGGGCGTACAGGTGTTTGAAGTTGTCGCCGTTCTGCATGCCGCGGCCGCCGGAAACGACGATCTTGGCAGCGGTCAGTTCCGGACGATCCGATTTAGCCAGCTCTTCGCCAACGAAGCTGGAAAGGCCAGCGTCGTGAGCAGCAGCAACGGCTTCAACGGCAGCCGAACCACCGGTCGCAGCAACCGGGTCGAAACCGGTGGCACGCACAGTGATCACTTTGACCGCAGCGTTCGATTGAACGGTAGCGATGGCATTACCGGCGTAGATCGGACGCTTGAAGGTGTCGGCGCTTTCTACCGAGATGATCTCGGAGATCTGGTCAACGTCCAGTGCAGCGGCAACGCGCGGCAGGATGTTTTTGCCGTTGGAAGTAGCAGCAGCCAGGATGTGGCTGTAGCCCTTGCCCAACTCTGCTACCAGAGGAGCGACGTTTTCCGGCAGCTGGTGAGCGTAGGCAGCGTTGTCGGCCACCAGCACTTTAGCCACGCCAGCCACTTGTGCAGCGGCTTCAGCCACGGCGCCAGCGCCCTGACCTGCAACCAGCACGTGGATGTCGCCGCCGATTTTGGCAGCAGCAGCAACGGTGTTCAGCGTGGCCGGAGCCAGCACTTTGTTGTCGTGTTCAGCAATAACCAAGATAGTCATTTAGATTACCTTCGCTTCGTTTTTCAGTTTCTCGACCAGTTCAGCCACCGACTTGACCTTGATACCCGCGCTGCGTGCAGCAGGCGCTTCGACTTTCACGGTCTTGTTGGTGGAGGCGGTGGAAACGCCCAAAGCATCCGGAGTCAGCACTTCGAGAGGCTTCTTCTTGGCTTTCATGATGTTTGGCAGAGACGCGTAGCGCGGCTCGTTCAAACGCAGGTCGGTGGTGACGATGGCCGGCAGCTTCAGGGAAACTGTCTGCGCGCCGCCGTCGATTTCGCGAGTCACAGCCACGGTATCGCCGCTGATTTCGACTTTCGACGCGAACGTGCCCTGACCGTAGCCGCTCAATGCAGCGAGCATCTGGCCAGTCTGGTTGTTGTCGCTGTCGATGGCCTGTTTGCCAAGGATCACCAGCTGCGGCTGTTCCTTGTCGACAACCGCTTTCAACAGTTTGGCAACGGCCAGGGATGTCAGATCTTCGGCGGATTCGACGAGGATGGCGCGGTCGGCACCCAGAGCCAGCGCGGTACGCAGTTGCTCTTGAGCGGTGGACGGGCCGACGGAGACGACGACGATTTCAGTCGCAACACCTTTCTCTTTCAGGCGTACGGCTTCTTCAACGGCGATCTCGCAGAACGGGTTCATCGACATCTTGACGTTGGCAAGATCGACGCCGGAATTGTCCGCCTTGACGCGAACCTTGACGTTGTAATCAACAACGCGTTTGACAGCTACAAGAACCTTCATGGATTCCTCGTTACTCTCCGGTGAAAAGAAAGTCGCCTAGGCGAACCTGGCGGTTGATGCTCATCGGGCGCAAGGGCACCTCCAAAAACGCCGGCAAAAGTAGCAAGTGACCATCGCTCATGATGAAGATGACCGTTCGTCAGCGGTGACCGACGAGTCATTCATTATCGCGGCGTGTAAACTGCGCGCCAAAGCAGCGCTGCGCATCACCTTCTACTGCCATCGCCCTGTCTTTAGAGGTGCTCTTGAAACCAACAGTCAGCCTACGGCGAGCGCAAAACCGACCGTATCTTGACCGGAACACCTATTCCGGTCAATACGCCAAAACTGCCGTTCATGCGGCGCGTGACTTTGATTTCTCTGGCTTTGAGCCAATTCAAACAAACGTTTGTATTGGACGCTGGGAGTGGTGTAGATATAATGCGCCACCCAGAGAGAAAGGTGGTCAATCGATTGTCCCGTTCCGCGCATTGCGAGGAATTTGTGATGCGACACCAAAACTCCAATTAGAAAAAAAACTGTTGAGCCTTGAGTAGGAGATAACCTGTGGAACGCGAATACATGGAATTCGACGTCGTCATCGTCGGTGCCGGCCCCGCTGGTCTTTCCGCTGCCTGCCGATTGAAGCAGAAGGCCGCTGAAGCCGGTAAGGAAATCAGCGTCTGCGTGGTCGAAAAAGGCTCCGAAGTCGGTGCTCACATCCTTTCCGGTGCCGTGTTCGAACCACGCGCCCTGAACGAATTGTTCCCGGACTGGAAAGAACTGGGCGCTCCGCTGAACACACCGGTGACTCGCGATGACATTTTCGTCCTCAAGAATGCCGACAGCGCGCAGAAAATTCCTGACCTCTTTGTGCCCAAGACCATGCACAACGAAGGCAACTACATCATCTCCCTGGGCAACCTGTGCCGCTGGCTCGCCCAGCAGGCTGAAAACCTGGGCGTGGAAATCTACCCGGGCTTCGCGGCTCAGGAAGCATTGATCGACGAAAACGGTGTGGTCCGCGGGATCATCACTGGCGACCTGGGCGTCGACCGTGAAGGTCACCCTAAAGAAGGCTTGTACACGCCGGGCATGGAACTGCGTGGCAAGTACACGCTGTTCGCCGAAGGCTGCCGTGGTCACATTGGCAAGCAGCTGATCAAGCGCTTCAACCTCGACAGCGAAGCCGACGCCCAGCACTACGGCATCGGCCTGAAGGAAATCTGGGAAATCGACCCGGCCAAACATCAGCCAGGCCTGGTGGTCCACACCGCCGGCTGGCCGCTGGACATCATGGGCAGCGAGAACACCGGCGGCTCGTTCCTTTATCACCTGGAAAACAACCAGGTGGTTGTTGGCCTGATCGTCGACCTGTCCTACAGCAACACCTACCTGTCGCCGTTCGATGAATTCCAGCGCCTCAAGCATCACCCGGTACTCAAACAGTACCTGGAAGGCGGCAAGCGCATCAGCTACGGCGCCCGCGCAATTTGCAAAGGCGGCCTGAACTCGCTGCCGAAAATGGTCTTCAAGGGCGGCGCGCTGATTGGTTGCGACCTCGGCACCCTGAACTTCGCCAAGATCAAAGGCAGCCACACCGCGATGAAGTCCGGCATGCTCGCCGCTGAGTCCGTAGCCGAAGCGCTGTTCGCCGAGAAGGACGGCACCGAAGAACTGACCACTTATGTGGACGCGTTCAAGAAGAGCTGGCTCTATGACGAATTGTTCGCCAGCCGCAACTTCGGCCCGGCGATCCACAAGTTCGGCGCGATCGTCGGCGGTGGTTTCAATTGGCTGGACCAGAACGTCTTCGGCGGCAAACTGCCGTTCACCTTGCACGACACCAAGCCGGACTACGCTTGCCTCAAGCTTGCGGCCGACTGCAAGAAGATCGACTACCCGAAACCGGACGGCAAGATCAGCTTCGACAAATTGAGCTCGGTGTTCATCTCGGGTACCAACCACGAAGAAGAACAGCCTTGCCATCTGAAGCTGACCGATCCGAGCATCCCGATCGCTAAAAACCTGCCGCTGTACGATGAGCCCGCCCAGCGTTACTGCCCGGCCGGCGTGTACGAAGTGGTGACTAAGGAAGACGGCGAGAAGCGCTTCCAGATCAACGCCCAGAACTGCGTTCACTGCAAGACCTGCGACATCAAGGACCCTGCACAGAACATCACTTGGGTGGCGCCGGAAGGCGCTGGCGGCCCGACTTACCCGAACATGTAAGTCGACGCCTGAACATCAAGGCTCCCTGAATGGGGGCCTTTTTGTTGCCCGGGATTCAAGCCACACACCACAAATCCCCTTTGTAGGAGCTGCCGCAGGCTGCGATCTTTTGATCTTGCTTTCAAAAACAAAGTCAAAAGATCGCAGCCTGCGGCAGCTCCTACAGAGAAACCAGTGCCAACTCAGGCTGCGCGCTCGTCGCCGGGACTGCGCTCGAAGTAGCGTTTGTACTCGCGGCTGAACTGCGACGTGCTCTGATACCCCACACGATGCGCGACCTGCGCCACGCCCAATCCCTCGGTCACCAGCAACGCCTGCGCCTTGAGCAACCGCAAGCGCTTCAGGTACTGCACTGGCGATAACAACGTGCTGCGTTTGAAATGCTCATGAAAAGTCGACGCACTCATGTTCGCGCAACTCGCCAGCGTCTCCACATTCAAAGGCTCGGTGTAATGCCCATGCAGGTGGTTGAGCGAGGCTGCAATCCGCGCGAACTGACCTTGCTGCTCCACCAACGCCCGCAATACATCGGCCTGCGGTCCACGCAAGGCTACGAACAACAATTCGCGTAAACGAGCCTGGCCCATGATCTGGCATTCCAGCGGATCGTGCAGGCAGCGCAACAACCGTTCTACGCAGCCGCGCATCGCATCGTCCAGCACCGCCGACGTCATGGATTCCGGAGTTTGCGCCGGTATATGACGCCCCGGTGCCAATCCCATGGCCAACACCAACTCCCCCAGCAACACGCGGTCAATCGCAATGGACACGCCCAACATCGGCCCATCTGGCGCCGCAAAGGTTTCGCACTCGAAGGGTACCGGCAGTGCCTGAATCAGATAATGGCCGGCGCCGTACTCCAGCCTGCGCGGCCCCAGGTACGCCAGTTTGCTGCCCTGAGCGATGATGACCAGGCTCGGTTCATAAATCTGTGGACCACGGGCGACATCGCAGCTGGCACGCAGCACCTGCACGCCGGGCAACGCTGTCGGTGCGAAGCCGTCGCGGGTTGTCAGTGGCTGGACCAAAGAAACCAGCGTGGCATTGGCATCGAGATGTCGGGTCAACAACATGGGGAGCTCTTCACAGAAAAAGTGGCGGAAAACGGGATGAAACCATCATCGCAGGTCTGCAAACCAATAGGACCAATCAACGGCACATGCCGGAGGATTAGGCATGACACGCGGAGGAATCGCCATGGCCGGGCGAACAGAGGACGCCCAAAATGCGCCACCTCACCCGTCACTGCTTTTGCGAGGTTTCTTATGTACACCGCCATCGGTTATGCCGCCCAATCGGCCACCACTCCCCTCGCCCCCGTGAAATTCGAACGCCGCAGCCCCCGCGCTGACGACGTTGCCATCGATATTCTTTACTGCGGCGTATGCCATTCCGACATCCATCAGGCCCGCAACGAATGGGGCATTGCGGTGTACCCGCTGATGCCCGGCCACGAGATCGTGGGCAAAGTCACTGCCATTGGTGCAAACGTCACCCGGCACAAAATCGGCGATCTGGTCGGTGTCGGCTGCATGGTCGATTCGTGCCGCAGTTGCGAAGCCTGCCAGTCAAACCTGGAGCAATATTGCCTCGAAGGCCCGACCATGACCTATGCCACGCCCGACCGTGTCGATGGCAGCAACACCATGGGCGGCTATTCGGACAGCATCGTGGTCAGCGAACACTTCGTCGTGCGCATCCCGGAAAAACTCGACCTGGCCAGCGCCGCGCCGATTCTCTGCGCCGGTATCACCACGTACTCGCCGCTCAAGCACTACGGCGTCAAGGCGGGCGACAAGGTGGGTATTCTGGGTATGGGCGGGCTCGGGCACATGGGCATCAAGTTCGCCAAGGCCATGGGCGCCGAAGTGACGTTGTTCACACGCTCGGCGAGCAAGGCTGAGGAAGGTCGTCGCCAAGGCGCGGACCACGTGATCGTTTCCACCGATGCCGAACAGATGAAGGCCGCAGCCGGACATTTCGACTTCCTGCTCGACACCATTCCGGTGCAGCACGACCTCAATCCCTACCTCGACACCCTGCGCTTCGACGGCGTGCACATTCTGGTGGGCTTGATCGAACCGGTCGATCCACCGGTTCATGCGGGCAAGTTGGTGATGAGCCGCCGTGTGTTGGCCGGTTCCCTGATCGGTGGCATCGCAGAAACCCAGGAAGTGCTGGATTTCTGCGCCGAGCACAACATCACCTGCGACATCGAAATGCTCGACATCCGTCAGATCAACGAGGCATACGCCCGCATGATTGCCGGCGATGTGAAGTACCGGTTCGTCATCGACATGGCAACCTTGAAGGTCTAAACCTTCGCGCCAAGTTCTGCCGAAAGCCGGGCTGTGACCCCTTTGATCAGGGGAATCAGCTCGGCCATTTTTTCCAGCGGCATGTACGGCACGGTACTGGCGATGCTGATACCGGCGACGATGCGTCGGCTGGCATCACGGATCGGTGCCGCCACGCAGCGAATCGACGGTTCGTTGTCTTCCAGGTCGAAGGCATAACCGCCCGCCACGTACTCGACCATGCGCTGCTGAAACTGCTCCCAGGACTGCTCGGGGTGCTGCGGCCAAAACAGATTCTTCCCACCCGCCGGCAAGCTGACTTCGTACAGCCGCTGCCATTCCTGCTGCGTGTCATCGAGCATCAGCGCCTTGCCAATCCCGGTGCGTGCCAACGGCATGCGATGGCCAACCCGCGAGCGCATTTCCGGGCCGTTGCGCCCCGGATTCTTGTGCAGGTACAGCACCTCGTCACCTTCGCGAATCGCCAGGTGAATGGTGTCGCCCGTCAACGCCGACAACTCATCCAGATAAGGCCCCGCCAGGGTCACCAGCGGCAATTCCTCACGCGCCTGAAAACCCAGTTCAATGAGCTTCGGCCCCAACAGATAACCGACTTGCGGCACCACGCGCAGATAGCGCTCGTCCACCAGGCAACTGGCCAGGCGGTGAGTGGTGCTTCGCGTCGTGCCGATCAACCGGGCAATTTCCTTGAGATCACGGGCACCGCTGGCCACGGCCTGAACCACACCCAAACCACGAAGCAGGGTCTGGGTGCCGGTCGGTGCGGCGTCCTTGGCGATTTTTGGGGCGTCTTCCTGCATATCCAGCCTTTACCGTTGAGCGAGTGAACGGGTGGCATTATGGTCGCCCGAGGCTTGGGACTACAACTTGATACGCTCGACCTTACCCACCAGCAGTACGTAAGACAGCGCCCCGATCAATGCCAGAACCGAGATGTAGGTAATGGCCGGCGCAAACGAGTCACCGGTCGCCAGGAAACCGATGACGATCGGCGTGGTAATCGCCGACAGGTTGCCAATGAAATTGAACACCCCTCCGGTCAATCCAAGTAACCGCGCCGGGGCCAACGTCGACACCAGCGACCAGGTGATCGACGCCAGTCCGTTGCCGAAAAACGCGAGCGCCAGGAAGGCAATCACCAGCGGTGTGGACTCGACGAAGTTGGCGCCGATGATCGAGGTGGAGATCAGCAACCCGCCGATGATCGGCAACTTGCGGGCGAACCCGACCGTGTAGCCACGACGGATCAGAAAGTCGGAAAAGAACCCGGAACACAGCACACCCACGAAGGCGGCGAGAAACGGCAGCGACGCCAACAGGCCGGACTTGATGAAGTCCATGCCGCGATATTTCACCAGGTAGGTGGGGAACCAAGTCAGGAAAAACCACAGCGTCGAGTTGAGGCAGAACTGACCGAGGTAAATGCCCCAGAGTTTGCGTTTGGTCAGGACGATGCCGAGGTCGACCCAACTGAATTTCGCCTTGACCTTGGCCTGCTCAGCCTGGATATCCACCAACCCGCCGCCCTCGCGGATCAGGTCGATTTCGGCTGCGTTGGCGCCTTTGAAGTCCCGAGGTTCGCGATACACGGCGTACCAGATCACGGCCCACAGAATGCCCACTGCACCCGTGCTGACAAACACCATGTGCCAGCCATATTGATGCTGCAGCCAGGCCAGTACGGGTGTCAGGAAGGCCAGCCCCACGAACTGCCCCGAGGTGTAGAAACCGATGGCCGTGGCGCGCTCGCGTTCCGGAAACCAGGTGGTCACCACACGGCTGTTGATGGGATACGCCGGCGCTTCCAGTGCACCTACGGCCATGCGCAGGACGAACAGCGCAATGAAGCTGGCGGCGAAGCCGAGCATCACCGTAGCGATCGACCACAACAACAGCGCGACGCTGTAGAGGATGCGCGGCGGCACCCGATCCACCAGCCAGCCGCCGGGGATCTGCATGGCCGCGTAGGTCCAGCCGAAGGCGGAGAAGATCAGCCCGACATGAATCGGATCGATACCCAGTTCGCTGGTCAGCGCCGGAGCGGCAATCGACAGGTTGCTGCGGTCCAGGTAGTTGATCACTACGGTGATGAACAGCAGCACCATGATGAAAAAACGCTTGCGGCTGGGTGCCACCAACGACGCCTGCCCGGTAAGGGTTTGCGGCTGCATGGGGAGTGCCTCTTATTATGTTTATTGAGGTCGATTTGAAGACTGGTGTTCGCGGATTGATCGTTCCCGCGCTCTGCGTGGGAATGCATCCAGTGACGCTCTGCGTCACCGCGTGAACGGCGGACGCGGAGCGTCCATGGCGCCATTCCCACGCAGAGCGTGGGAACGATCAACGCGCAGAAATCACCACTCGGCAAAACTGCCATCGGCATGGCGCCAGATCGGGTTGCGCCAGCGGTGGCCGACGGCCGCGCGTTCGATCACGTATTCCTCGTTGATCTCGATGCCCAGGCCCGGGCCGTTCGGGATTTTCACGAAGCCTTTGTCGTAGTCGAACACCCGTGGGTCCTTGACGTAGTCCAGCAGGTCGTTGCTTTCGTTGTAGTGGATGCCCAGGCTCTGTTCCTGGATGAACGCGTTGTAGCAAACCGCATCCAGTTGCAGGCAGGCGGCCAGCGCTATCGGGCCCAGCGGGCAATGCAACGCCAGCGCTACGTCGTAGGCCTCGGCCATGTTGGCGATCTTGCGGGTTTCGGTAATGCCACCGGCGTGGGAAGCGTCGGGCTGGATGATGTCGACGTAGCCCTCGCTGAGCACACGCTTGAAATCCCAACGGGAGAACAACCGCTCACCCAGGGCAATCGGCGTGCTGGTCAGCGGTGCCAATTCTTTCAGCGCCTCGTAGTTTTCGCTGAGCACCGGTTCTTCGATGAACATCAGTTTGTACGGGTCGAGTTCCTTCATCAGCACCTTGGCCATGGGCTTGTGCACCCGGCCATGGAAGTCCACGCCAATACCAACGTTCGGCCCCACCGCATCGCGTACGGCAGCGACGTTGGCCAGGGCCAGGTCGACTTTCTCGAAGGAATCGAGGAACTGCAGTTCTTCGGTGCCGTTCATTTTCACGGCGGTGAAACCACGCTCGACCGCTTCCTTCGCAGCGCGAGCGGTGTCCGCTGGACGGTCGCCGCCAATCCATGAGTAAACACGAATCTTGTCGCGCACCTGGCCACCGAGCAGATCGCTGACAGACACACCCAGCGCCTTGCCCTTGATGTCCCACAGAGCCTGATCAATACCGGCCAGCGCGCTCATGTGAATCGCGCCACCCCGGTAGAACCCGCCACGGTAAAGCACCGTCCAGATATCTTCGATATTGCGTGGGTCTTTGCCGATGAGGTAGTCGGACAATTCCTCAACCGCTGCGGCAACCGTATGGGCGCGGCCTTCAACCACGGGCTCGCCCCAACCGGTCACGCCCTCGTCGGTTTCGATCTTGAGGAAGCACCAGCGCGGCGGAACGATGAAGGTGGTGAGTTTAGTGATTTTCATCTGTGCTCTCTTTTTGTAGATGCAGCTCTTATAGATGCAGCGCTCGCAGCGCCAGACAGTCTTAGCGAAGGGCTTTCCAGGCAGCCACGTAGGCCTTGGCATTCAGCGCCACGTCCTCGGGCGTCATGCCCGGCTTGAACAACCCGGAGCCGAGGCCGAAACCTTTGACGCCAGCGTCGATGAACACCTGCATGTTGTCCGGCGTGATGCCGCCGACCGGTGCCAGGATTGTTCCGGCCGGCAGCACGGCGAGCCAGGCTTTCACCACGGCCGGGCCCATTTGCTCGGCGGGGAACATCTTCAACACATCGGCACCTTCGGCGAGCGCAGCGAATGCCTCGGTCGGCGTCGCCACACCCGGCGACAGGAACAGTCCCGCCGCTTTGGCCGCGCGCAGAACCTTGACATCGCTGTGGGGCATGACGATCACCTGGCCGCCCGCGGCTTTTACCTGTTCGACCTGTTCCGGCGTCAGCACCGTGCCCGCACCGATCAGGCAATCGGCGGGCAATGTACTGCGCAGAATGCGGATACTTTCGTACGGCTCGGGGGAATTGAGCGGCACTTCAATGACGCGAAATCCGGCGGCATACAGGACCTCGCCGATAGCGGCCGCTTCCTGTGGGCGCAGGCCGCGCAGAATTGCGATCAGACCATTTTGCGCCAGTGCTTGCTTGAGCATGTCAGACCTCCAGTCAGGTTTAACGGGATGGGTTTTGCGTCACCAGTCCGGCAGCCAGCGCCAGCTGCCACAAACCGCGTTCTGTGGCTTGTTCCGCCTGCATCACGCGAGCGAAACCACAGGCATCGAGAGCCCGGCTATAGCGGGCACACAGTTGGGAATTGCCGATGAGGATGATGGACGGCAGGTGAACGCTGTTACGCCGGCGGCGCTGAACGTTCGCCAACGCCGACAACTCATGGCCGATCAGCAGACCGGACAGGTAATCCGGTTGCGCGGTGGCGCTGAGTTCACCGGTCAGGCCCAGGCTGCGGGCACTGAACAGTGTCGACAATGGCCCGATTTCGCCGTCAGTCGACAGGGCCACTTGCACGCCACGGTCAAACGCTTCGCCATCAAAAGACGCACCACGTTGTTGGGTGCGTCCCAGAATGCTGTGTTCGCTGAGTACCGCGAAGACTTCGCCAGTCATGAACGTATCGAAATGCACAATGCAGCCGTCGGTGACTTCAACCCATTTCGAATGACTGCCAGGCAGGCCGATCAGCAGATCGCTGCTCGTCCCTTCCACCAGGTTTTGCAGGACACCGAGGACCTGCGTTTCTTCGCCGCGCATCACATTCGGCAAACGAGAACGCTGAATCACCCCCGGAACGATGTGCACATCAACGCCGCGAAGACTGCGAATTACTTGCAGGGAAGTGCCGAGCGTGGCGACGTTTGCCGGCGTATCGCGGTAGGCCGCTTCGCGCCAGCCCTGGGCGCTGCCAACCATGCCACAGGCAATCACCGGCAAACCGGGTTGCGCGTCGAGCCAGTCACCGCAGGCCTCATCGAACGCCAGTTCAAAACCGTCGTTGCATGTCTGACCGGCAATGACTCGAGGCGTTTTGGGCAACTGCATGATCCCCGATGACAGCGAACGCTGTTCGAGCACCTGGCCACCTTCGGCAAGTTTGTAAGCACGTAATGAGGTCGTCCCCCAATCGAGCGCGATCAATTGCGCCAGCATCGCTTCACCTGTTTTGTTTATTGGCAGTGAGTGCGCTGACTATAAACCTGGACGGGGACAAATCTCAATATATAAATATCACTCCCATATATAGGGATGTTAGCGAAAAAAGATCGCAGCCTTCGGCAGCGCCTACATGGGGTGCAGGTGCTGCCGAACGGTGCGATCTTTTAGACGGTATTAATTACCGCCGGCAAACTCCCGCAACACCGCCCCGTCCATCCGATACCGCACCCACTCTTCCTGCGGCTGTGCGCCCAGGGATTTGTAGAACTCGATGGCCTGTTTGTTCCAGTCCAGGACACTCCACTCGAAACGGCCGCAGTCATTGGCGCAGGCGATTTTTGCCAGGTGGCGCAACAGCGTCTTGCCCGCCCCGCCACCGCGCTGTTCGGGGGTGATGTAGAGGTCTTCGAGGTACAGGCAGTTGCTGCCGAGCCACGTGGAATAGCTGAAGAAAAACACCGCGAAACCGATCGGCGAACCTTCACGCAGGCAGATCAGTCCATGGGCGGTGGCGCCTTCGCTGAACAGGCTGCGTTCGATGTCGGCGACGCTGGCAATGACTTCGTGGCGGGCACGTTCGTAGTCGGCCAGCTCAGTGATGAACGCGAGGATTTGCGGAGCATCGCTTGGGGTCGCCGGGCGGATTTCGATCGTCATGGACGTGCCTTGTCAAAAGTTGAAAACGCCATACTAAGTCGGCTCGTCGCACGCGTCACATGGGATTACAAAAACCATGGAGCGCTGGGAGATTACTTGTGGCGAGGGAGTTCACTCCCGCTGGGTTGCGTAGCAGCCCCAAAAAGGCGACCTACGTTTTCCGGTAAACAAGGTTGGTCACGACAAGGGCTGCTGCGCAGCCCAGCGGGAGTGAACTCCCTCGCCACAAGAGCGTATCCGGCTAATGCTGCGCGATTGAACTGGCGTTACTCCGGCCCGCACTAACGCTGAAATCGTGAACCTCGGACCTAACGCAAGCCCCTTGCGTGGTAGAACATCGAGCAGTGCATTTACAAGGACAAGGAACAGCCACATGTCTACGGCAATACCCTCAGTCTCCAGCAAGTCGTTCGGCCTGTTCTGCGTCGCCAGTTATTTGCTGTCGCTCTCCTACGGCTCGACCTTTTTACTGTCGCTGCTGATCAGTGCCCGCGGTGGCAACGAGCATGACGCCGGCAGTGTGATTTCGGCGGCAATGCTCAGTACCTTTGCGGCGGTGATTGTTTCCGGGCACTTGTCCGATCTACTGGGCGCGGCCCGCTCGATTGCGCTGTTCGGCGTACTGCTGGTCGCTGCGAGCCTGGGCTTTGCGCTGACGCCGGGGTTCGGCAATCTGTTGCTGTTTTTCGGGTTGTTGCTGGGGTTGGGCTGGGGTGTGTTTTACACCCTGGGGCCGATCATCGTGGCGAGCCTGGTCACACCGTCCCAACGGGCCAAATACTTTGCGCTGTTGTCAGGGAGCATGCTGACCGGAATCGGCAGCGGTCCTCTGCTGGGTCGTGCCGCCAGTGCCCTGGGTTACCCCGTGACCACTGCTTTTTACCTCGCGGCGCTGGCGAGCCTGATTGGGGTCTTGATGTTTTGGCGACTGAGCGCACAGCTTGAAAAATCTCACACTGCCTCAGCACCCGCTGCGCGCATCTCGTGGCGTGCGACGACCCGAGTGCTGTCGTCCAGAGCGGTGTTGCCGATCATCATGGTCGGGTTGGGCGGTTGCATCTTCGGCGGTCTTTCGAGCTTTCAAACCAGCTACGCAGCCGCGCGATCACTGGACTATTCGCTGTTTTTCCTCGGGTTCATGAGCGCGGCCATCAGCGGCCGAATGTTGATCGCCGGTTTCGTGGTCAAGCGCGACCCGCTGCTCGCGTCCAGCCTGTTATCCGCATTGACGGTGGTTTCGATCGGACTGTTCAGCTTTGTCGTCGACGACGCCTTCAGCTACCTCCTGGCAGCGGTGATACTCGGCATCGGCTATGGGTTGACGTATTCAGTGATCAACGGTCTGGCAGCGAACGAAGCGCCGGCCGGCACCACTTCGCAGGCTTTGTTGCTGTTCAGCCTGTCGTACTTCATCGGCGTGTTTGGTTTTCCCCTGCTCGCCGGGAAGATCATTGTCGAGCACGGGATGACGACACTTTTATACACAGTTCTGGGCGTGGCTTTGCTGAACTGGCTGATCACCGCAGGACGCCTGCTCTGGCGCCGGTTCGTCAGTGCCGAAGCCCTGGAGCGCGCGTAGACCGTTCGTCGTTCATCAGGCACCAATCCAAATCGAGGGCGGACCAATATCAGGTAAGGACTCTAAACAAATGGAGACGACACCATGATCATGTCCAAATTGACCGCCCTCACACTCGCTACGCTGCTGTCCTCTACTGCTTTTGCTGCCACCGTCGCCACCGGCACGGGGCCGACCAACCCGGTTGAAAGCCCTAAATCCCCCGCCATCCAAAGCGCCCCCGGTATCAACACTAACGGCACAGGTGTGGACAGCAGCCTGCCGCCTTCCACGGGCACCGACCCTCGGACTCAGGGCAGCGACACGGGCCGTCAAGGTGGAATGAACATGCCTGACACTCAAACACCTGACAACGCAGACACTGGCACCGGTTCGAAAACCACCACAGGAGGTTCAGGTTCCGAAGGGGGCGCCAGCCAATAGTTCGCCGACGCGAGCGACCTATCCACATCCATGAAGAGGTAAGCATGAACGTAGATAAAAACCTTGAAAAAGAAGTCTTGACCCGCCTGCTGCACGCCCACCCGAGTGGGCTGGGCAAAGAGGTCCTGGACAATTACCGAGGGGAAAAAGTCGTGGCCAGCACCCTCGCCGCCTTGCAGGAACGTGGCCTGATTCATCACGGGCATGTGACCTGTAACGAGGCCGGCGAACACGCCCTGCACCTGCCGATCAAGCTGAGCGCTGCGGGCGTGGAAGAGGCGCGAAAGCTGGACGTTTAATTCGCTGAAAATCAAAAGATCGCAGGCTGGGTCGGCGCCTGCAGCGGTTTACAGGTGACTCAGGGTCTGCCGCCACTGCGATCTTTTCAACACAAATCACTGTGGGAGCGACTTGCCCGCGAAGGGCCAGATCAACAGGCGAAAGTCTCTCGGATTAACGCATCCACTTCAGCCGCAACGGGCGATGTCGCCGGTCCCCATCGCGTCACGGCCAATGCCGCTGCGGCGTTTGCGCGCTGCGCAGCTTCTGACGCCGACAGCCCCTTGGCTAATCCCGCCACAAACACCCCGGCATGGGCATCGCCAGCACCGTTACTGTCCACCGCCTCGACCTTGAAGCCCGGGACTTGCCGACGCTCGCCACGCTGTTCGACCCAGCATCCCTGAGGACCATCGCGCACCACCATCAGCACATCGGATGACAGATGGTCGGCCAACAAAGTCAGCGCCTCAGCGATCTCCGACGCTCCGGTAAACCGCAGTGCTTCGACGCTATTACTGGTCCATAGATCAATGCGCGGCAACAACGACTGCATCAACGGGGACTCTGGCGAATCCACCAGCGGGCCCGGATCGAATACCACGTTGATTCCTTTCGGTAACGCCAGCACCCAATCCACCAGCGCCTGTGCCTTGCCGCCATGCAGCAGGCTGTAGCCGCTGACGTAGACATAATCCCCCGCCTCGGCCGGCACGCTGGCCAGGTCTTCGGCCGTCAGTTCGCCCTCGGCACCGATATAAGAGATGAAACTGCGTTCGGCGGACGCTTCGGTCACTGCGACGCACAGGCCGGTGTCGCGCTCGGCAGGGTGAGCGATGCCGATGCGAATGCCTTCGGCGTTCATGGCCTCCCGCGCCAGATCGCCAAAGCGACCGGTGCCATGACGACCGAGGTACACCACCGGCAAACCATTGCGCTGGGCCGCCGCCATGACGTTGAAGCCACCGCCTGCTTCGAAACTGGCGGACTGCGCCAGTACATCACCACCCGATAGAGGCAACGCGTCGACGGACATGACCAGGTCGATCATGACCTGGCCGGTATGCAGCAATCTAGGCATGAGCGTTCTCGACCAAACCAGGGCGACGATCTTTCGCACCGCCCAATACACAGTAGATTCCTCCCGCCACCAGGAACGTCACGATCCAGCCGAGGCCGTTATGACCCAGCCAGGAGTCGGACAGGAACCCGCGAAACCAGAGCGTTTGCTCGGTGGTGCCGATGGTGGTGAAGCTGAAGCCCAACACGATCGCCAGCGCCCAGGCGCCGAATGCGCGCCACTCTACGCCGCCGGCATACCAATAGGCGCTGCTCGGGCTGACGTCCAGCAAGTCCTTGGGGCTGTAGTACTGACGGTGAATCAGATCGACAACGAAGATCCCGACCCACGCAGTGATCGGCACGGCCAGCAGTGAAATAAAGGTAATGAACGGGCCGTAGAAACTGTCGGCAATCAGCATGAAGTAGATCGAACCCGCGAAAATCGCAACGATATCGACGACCACGGCGTAGACCCGTTTGACCTTCAGGCCAAGGGTCAGGGTCGTCAAGCCAGCGGAGTAGACCGACAGGTTGTTCGACAGCAGCAGACCGCCGAACGCAGTGATCAGGTAGGGCACGGCCATCCAGGTCGGTAGCATGTCGCGGATCGCAACGATCGGATCAGTGGCCGAGGCCAGGTCGTTGTTACCCACCGACAGCAGTCCACCGAGGGTGATCAGCAACACCAGCGGAATGCCCGCACCGAAGGCGGCCGAAGCCACCAGGCGTACGGCTTTGACACTGCGATGCTGATAGCGCGACATGTCCGCCCCCGCGTTCGCCCAGCCGATCCCGGTACCGGCGGCCATGGTGCCGACGCCGATGATCATTGCGCTCAGCGGGGCCGGCGTGGCGTTGAACACTGCGCTCCAGTCGATGGTGGCGCAGAGAAAACCGCCCACCACAATGTTCAACGCGCCGAACACGTAGGTGGCCCACTTCTGGATCACCAGCAGCGTGGCGTGACCGAGGCCGGAGACCGACAAAGTCAGCAGCACGAAAATCGCAATGAAGATCAGGGTCAGCACGGGGGCGCTTTTGGCTTCCACCGGCGAGCCGAACAGGATTGAGCACAGCGACAGCAAGACGAACGCTGCGGTCGTGGTGTTGACGGTTTCCCATCCCAGACGCGACATCAGCGAGACCAGCGTCGGGCCGATGTTGCCGCGCACGCCAAAGATTGCCCGCGACAGGGTCAGGCTCGGTGCGCGGCCACGCCGACCGGCGATGGAAATGATGCCGACCACCGCAAAGGAGCCAGCTGCGCCAAGGATGGCGACGATGATTGCCTGCCAGATCGCCAGGCCGCGAAACGCCACCAGCGTGGCGCCCAGCGGTAGGCCGAGAATGGAAATGTTGGCCGCGAACCAGACCCAGAACAGTTGCAGCGGATGACCGTTACATTCCGCTTCCGGCACCGGTTCGATGCCACGGGTTTCCAGCTGGCCGGCGCTTTGCCCGGCAGTTGATGAACTCATGTGAAATACTCCTGTTGCCATTTTTGTGGTTGTCGGCAATGACAGATAGGTGCCACCGATCCTGTAGGAGTTGCCCAAGGCTGCGATCTTTTGACCTTGATTTTTGGCTGCGTGAGCGCTGCCAAAGATCAAAAGATCGCAGCCTTCGGCGGCTCCTACGGGGTTTTGCTTACCTCAACGGAGGGTGAGGAGTCCTTTCACAAGAGGTTCCAGCTCCAGCCCATTGACGGCTTTGACCGTCTCGATCATCGCCACCGGCCAGCTCTCAAGGCCCAGGCAGGCCCCCAGCATCGCGCCGAGGATAGCCGCGATGGTGTCGGTGTCGCCCCCCAGACTGGCCGCCAGGCACAGCGACTCAAAGGCGCTCATTTCGCCGATCGCCACCTGTTGGGCCAGGGCAAACGACACGACCACCGACTCCTGCGAAGCCACGGAGGTGCCGATGACGTCATACAGCAGGTCAGCCAGCAGGGCCTTGTCGCTGTCGACGCTGATGCTCCGCGCCCAACTGATACGCGAAGCAATACGCCCACCCGCCACCCAGTGGCCGCGACCTTCAGATTGCTGAGCCATCTGCTGGCCGAGGTTCAAGGCTTCGCCCAGGTCCATGCCGTTAATCCCGGCGGATACCACCGCCGCCACTGCCGCCGCGCTGGAGATGCCCAGTGTGGTGTTGTGGGTGACCTGACAGGCCTGCACCACTGCGTTGATGAAGCGTTCAGGATCAGCAACGTTTGCCGCGATGCCTACAGGGGTAATGCGCATCGCCGCACCGTTAGTGGTGCCATAACGCCCCGCCTCCTCCGGCGAATGGCCGGCAAGAATCATCTCGATGGCACGCTTGGTCGAAGGGCCGAGCAAATCCTGCGAGCCCTTGGCCTGCATCTCGGCTTCCCACTCGATCAACCGCTGAGCGAGCATCGCCGGCTCGATAGTGCCCCGACCCTCGATCATCAGCTGACCGACCAGAATCGCTTGCTCGGTATCGTCGGTGATCGACCCTTTAGGCATGTTGGGTGCGATCGGTTGATCCGGACCAGCATCTTGCAGGTCGGTAATCTGGCCGAAGCGCGCCTTGATATCAGCACGGCTCAAGGATTGTGTGGGCATGCCCAGTGCATCGCCCAGGGCCAGTCCATAAAACGCGCCGAGGGCCCGGTTGAGCATGGTCATTTTGAAGTTCCAAATTGCAGGTGCAGGCGAAAGTGCACGGGATCGAGCAGGCTTTCGACCTGTTCCATGAAGCGATTTTGCCGGTCGTAGGTGGTGCGCAGCGCCTTGAGAAATACGGTGCCAACCGGACGACCCAATAACTCGGCATCCTCGGCGTTCAAGGGTTCGGCGCCGATCCATTGATCACCACGGTCACCGATGTAGCCATAGGCGGCCAGGGTGATGGTCAGGGAATTGTCGATCAAGCCGACCCGCGGCAGGCTTTCCAGGCCTCCGGTGGCGGGCATCAACGAGCGCTCGAGAGAGACCACTGTGCCATCGTTGGAGCGACGGCGACGGTCGAGGGTGATGAACTTCTCAGTGCCGAAACGCGACAACAAATCAGGCCGGTCCACCGCCTCCAGCCGCAGCACTTCGGTGTTGACCAGCGCCCCGCTGTCGGCCAATGCCTGCGCCCAGCCACTGTGCTGATCGAGCACTACACCGTCGAACGTGACGATGGAACCGACACCGCTTTGGGTCGCGATGTAGTTGCGCCGTTTCAGCTCGGCCAGGGCTTCGCGCAGCGTCCCTCGGCTGACCTTGAATTCCTGAGCCAACTGATGCTCGCCCGGCAACAGAAAGCCGTCCTCCATGAGGCCACTTTCGATCCGCCGAATGAGTTCGTCGACCACCCGTTGTTTCTTGTCAAATCGTACCTGTCTAATCATGTACAAAGTGATAACCGAAACGGGTCGGGATCAGCAAGGAATATTTCAGGGAGGTGACGGGAGGTTGGGGTTTTTCATGATGGCGGGATGGTTCAGATCAGCCGCTATCGCGGGCAAGCCTTGCTCCCACAGGTCATGCGTCGAACGCCAATTTATGCGGCCGACATGAAACCTGTGGGAGCAAGGCTTGCCCGCGATGGCGTCAGCCCGGCCACTTCAATTCTCAGCGTTGTTTCAGCCGGTCAATGACAACGGCCAACAGCAGAATCGAACCCCGAATCACATACTGATAAAACGTATCGATGTTCTTCAGGTTCATCGCATTTTCGATAATCGCCAGTATCAACACCCCGGCAATCACATGCCGAATCATGCCGATCCCACCGCTGAGCGACACGCCACCCAGCACGCACGCCGAAATGACCGTCAACTCGAAACCCTGGCCGATCATGGGTTGCCCGGAGGTCATTCGCGACGCCAGGATCACCCCGGCCAACGCACCGATCACGCCGTGCACGGCAAAGATGATGATCTTGGTTCTGTCGACATTCACCCCGGCCAGCAGCGCCGCTTCCTGGTTACCGCCGATGGCCATGGTGTTGCGTCCGTAGGTGGTGTAGTTGAGCAGCCAGCCGAAAAACAGGAAGCAGACGATGGTGATCAGGATGGGCACCGGAACGCCAAACAACTGACCGTTGCCGAACACGAAGAACTGCTCCTGGGAGACGCCGACCGCTTTGCCGTTGGCGAAAATGTAAGCCAGGCCGCGAACGATCTGCATGGTCGCCAGCGTGGTAATCAACGCGTTGACCCGCAACTTCGCAATCACGATCCCGTTGATCAGCCCGACTATCAGGCCCATCAGCAGCGCTGCGCTGACCCCGAGAAACACACTGTCGGTGTCGCGCATCACCACCGCCGCCACGACACCGGCGCAGGCAATCACCGAGCCCACCGACAAGTCAAAATGCCCCGACGCCAAGCAGTACAACATGGTGCAGGCTGCGATCCCGGTCGTCGAAATCGCCAGTCCCAGGCCGCGCATGTTCAAGGGTGAAAGGAAGTTGTCGATCAATAGTGTGCAGAGCACGAAGATCCCGACGGCCGCAAGCAACATGACCCAGTCATCGAGAAACCGGCGCAGGTCCAAAGGCTTGCGCTCGGTAGGCAAAGCGTTGTTTTGGGTTGTCATCATAGTCACCTCTCAGTTCGCCACGCCGTCAGCGCGGTGGCGTGGCAAAGCCAGTTGCAGCAGGTTGGATTCATTGGCCTGTTCGCGGGTGAGTTCGCCGCGCATCGCGCCTTCGCACAGCACCAGAATGCGGTCGGAAATCCCCATCACTTCCATCAGGTCGCTGGACACCACGATCACTGCGATGCCACTGGCGGCCAGGTTGTGGATGACCTGGTAGATCTCGGCTTTCGCGCCGATGTCGATGCCGCGTGTGGGCTCGTCCAGCAGCAGCACTTTCATCGGCATCGACAACCAGCGACCGAGAATGGCCTTCTGCTGATTGCCGCCGGACAGGTACATGATCTTCTGCGCCGCATCGGGGGTTTTTACCTTCAGGGCCTTGATCTGTTTGTCGGCGTTGCCCTTTTCCCACAAGCCGCGCAACAGGCAACCGAACGTGGAATGCGCGCCGCGAGCGCTGATATTGATGTTCTCGGCGACGCTGGACAGCGGCATGATGCCCTCCTTCTTGCGGTCTTCGGGGCACAGCAAAATGCCCGCCGCGATGGCGTCCCGGGGCGAGCGCAGGTTCAGTTCGTGGCCGCGAAGTTCCAGGCGTCCGGCGGTGTTGCGTTCGAGCCCGCTGAGCATGCGCAACAGTTCCGTGCGACCGGCGCCGACCAGACCGAACAGCCCGAGAATCTCGCCTTTGTGCACGTCAAAACTTACGGGTTCGCGCAGGCCAGGGCCGAGCAAGCCATCCACCTTGAGCGCCACAGCACCGCGCTGCCGAGGACGGTAATCGTAGATGTCCTGGATATCGCGACCGACCATGCAGGTCACCAGTTGGTCGTGACTGAGCGCGCTCATGTCCTCGAAGGTGCGCACGTAGCGACCATCCTTGAACACCGTGACGGCATCGCAGGTGCGGAAGACTTCTTCCATGCGATGGGAGACGTACAGCACCACTTTGCCCTCGTCCCGCAGGCGGCCGATGATCGCCATCAAACGGTCGATCTCCCGTGCCGACAGGCTGCTGGTGGGCTCGTCGAACGCGATCACATGGGCGCCGCGTGACAGCGCCTTGGCGATTTCCACCAGCTGCCGTTGGCCGAGGGACAGGCGCCCGACTTTCTCTTGTGGATCGATTTCGTCGGCCAGTCCTTTGAGACAAGCCAGCGCCTGTTGCCGTAATGCCGAGCGATTGATCAGGCCGAAGCTCGAAGGCAGATGACCGAGGAACAGGTTTTCCGCGACCGTCATTTCCGGCACCAGGTGCAGCTCTTGATGGATCACCGCGACGCCACTGCCGATGCTGTCAGCCGTCGACTTGAAGACGTGCGTCTGATCGCCGATTTGCAGGTCGCCGCTACTAGGCGTGTATGCGCCACCGAGGATTTTCAACAGCGTGGATTTGCCGGCACCGTTCTCACCCATCAAGGCGTGAACCTGTCCCGGATGGGCGACGAAACTGATGCCGTCCAGCGCCTTCACCCCGGGAAAGGTCTTGCCGATCCCGTTGAAGCGCAAGCTGCCGCCGGCACTGTGTTGCAGTTGTGTTTGCGCGTGCATAACCACCTCATCACACAGATCAGGCAGCCCCGTCGCCAGGGCCACCAGCGAAATCAATCAACCCTCAATTCCAGAGGCCGATCTTTTCCAGTTCCTGCTTGAAGTTCTCGCGAGTGATCAGGGTGACGTCGTCCATCGCGGTGTACTTGGGCGGCTCTTTGCCAGTGGTGACCCACTCGAACATCATGCTGGCGGTGTTGTAGCCCTCGATGTGCGGGCTAGGCAGCATCGAGCCGAAGAATCCACTGTTGGCTTTCTTCAGTTCGCCAATGGCGTCGGTGCCGTTGATGCCAATGCCGATGACGTTGGCCCCTGCAAAACCGGCGCTTTCGGTAGCGCGCACGCCGCCCAGCACGGTGTTGTCGTTCATGCCGCCGATGATCAGGTTTTTTGCTGCGCCTGGCAGTTTGACCAACGCCGAGTTGGTGGCGTCCATGCTGCCCGGCACGTCGAGGGTTTTCAGTGCCGAAAACAAAATGTGGTCTTTCGGCAGACCGGCATCTTCCAGGGCTTTGGCTGAGCCATCGGTGCGTTTCTTGCCGGTGTCGAGTTCGTTGTAGGTGTTGATCACCGCGTAGGTGTCTTTCCAGTCCCAGCCGCGTTTTTTGGCTTCGGCGGCCATCGCGTTGCCCTGTTTCTGGCCGACTTCGAATGCCGCCATGCCCAGGTACGGAACGTCTTCCATGAACTTGCCGCTGGCATCGACAAAACGATCATCGACGGCGATCACTTTCAAACCGTTGAGTTTGGCTTTGGCCATGATCGCAGGGCCCAGAGAGACATCCGGCGGGCAAATCACGAAGCCCTTGGCGCCATTGGCAGCCAGGCTGTCGATAGCCGATAGGGTTTTCTCGCCGTCGGGCACGGCGATCTTGATGACCGTGAAACCTTTTTCTTTACCGGCCTTTTCGGCGAATGCCCATTCAGTCTGAAACCAGGGCTCTTCCGCTTGCTTGACCAGAAAACCGATCTTCACTTCCTCGGCCGCCATTAACGTACTGCCGAGACTGACTGCAGTGACCGCCAAGGCGGCACAGCACAGGGAACGGATCCCACGACGACGATTCATAAGCTGACTCCTTGTTATTTTTGTAGAGTTCGATAAAGCGGAAAATAGTCATATCGTATGATGATTGGATTACAGGCGAAGTCGTGCGCCTGAGACCTGTTTTACTCAGTCGTGGTACATGACCGAGCGGCCACCATCGATGGTGATACACGAAGCATTAATGAACGGCGCTTCATCGCTGGCCAGGAACACGGCCGTCATCGCCACCTCCATCGGCTGTCCGATGCGGCGCGGTGGATGCAGATCAAAGGCACGCTGACGTTCGGCATGAGGATCGGCAAAACCGTTCCAGTAATCGACGTTCAGTTGGGTTTCGATGTAGCCCGGCGCGATCGCGTTGACGCGGATACCCTTCGGCGCGTATTCGATGCCCAGCGCTCGTGTCAGGCCGAGCAGGCCATGTTTGGCGACCGGGTACGGGAAGCAGCCCGGGATGATGTGGGTGGAATGGGTCGAGGCAATATTGATGATGCTGCCGATGCCTTGCTCGATCATTTGCGGCAGCACCGCTTTACAGCCGTACCAGGCGCCATCCAGATCGATTGCGAAGCAGCGACGCCAATCCTCTTCGGTCATTTCCAGCGGATCGCGGAACACGTTGACCCCGGCACAATTGACCAGCACGTCGATCCGACCGTGCCGCTCGATGGCCAATCTGGCCATGGCATGCAGATCCTCCTGGCGTGAAACGTCGGCCTTGACGGCCTGGACATCGAAGCCCTTTTCACGCCAGTGCGCCGCGACTTTTTCGACTTTCTCCGCCTGGATGTCGCTGATGACCAGCCTGGCCTGCTGCGAGGCGAAGGTCGCGACAATGGCTTCGCCAATGCCCTGGGCGGCGCCAGTCAACAGCACGACCTTGTTTTTCAGTCGCTCGCCCGTGGGTGGTTCGGGAACTGGCGGCAGGGATAAAGGTTCAGCCATGGATCAAAACTCCTTTTCGCAGGCACGACAAAAACCGGGCATCTGTGGATGTCCGGACGAAAGCTTTTGTGGAAAATCGCTGCATCACTTCACCTGTTTTATTTTTTTAAGTGTGAGTGCGTGTAACTGATGGCCGACTATAAACCTGAGGACCCAATAATCTCAATATATAATTTTACATCCCATATTTTGGGATTTATCCCGCAAAGCGCTGACAACGTTTTCCGGGTATCTCGACTTCGATGGAAAGAACAGCGCCGTCCAGTGGATGGTTTAGCGGGCTGGCTGCGCTGGTGATGTAGAGGGTTTTCAAGTCCGCACCGCCAAACACACAGCTGGTCGGTCGGCTGACTGGCAGCTCGATCACGCGGTCGACTTTGCCGTCCGGCGTCAATCGGAGCAGGCAACTGCCGTCCCATCGGGCGTTCCAGATGAATCCCTCGGCATCCATCGCCGAGCCGTCAGGACCGCCGCGTTCATGGGGACCAAACCAGAGCTGCGCTGCATCGAGGTTGCCATCGGTGCGGATGAAATGCCGGTAGAGCGTGCTGTCGAGACTGTCGCCGAAATACACGGTGGTTGCGTCATCGCTCCAGAGCAAGGTGTTGGGAATGCCCAGTCCACGGAGCAATGGCATGACCCGCGCATCACGGTCGATACGAAACAGGCCACCGGAACGTCGCACGACGGGCAAGTCCTCGCCCTGCTCGCCGATGTTGTTTTGCATGGTGCTGAGCCAGAGTCTGCCTTGAGCATCGCAACACGCTTCGTTGGGTCGATTGCCCGGCTGCGGATCAGCGACACAGAGCAAGGTCAGACGCGGCTCAAGGCCCGGGGAGTCAAGGTCCAGGCGATACACGCCACTGCTCAATGTCACCAGCGCATCGCCGGTTTCGCAAGGAATGAAAGCAGACACGTGCTCCGGCATCTCCCATATCTGCACATTGGCGCCGATCAACCGCAGCGCCTGCTTCCCCGAAATATCCACCCAGTAAAGCGCTTGGGTGGGGACGTCCCAGAACGGGCCTTCGCCGAGCTGCGCGCGGTGTCCGGTTACTGCGGTCCACGTCATGAAACCTCCTGCATGCTTGTTTTTAGGCGATACGTTCAGCTGGCTTTTCGGTCAGCCATGACTTGTGGGTAGAACCGCTTGATGGCCAGATCGGCATTGTCGATGAGGGTCATGCAGGCCCAGACACCGCGCGCAGCATCCCGCGCGGCGATAGCGTCGGCCATGTCTTTGTGGATCGGCAGGGTGCGGCGCAATTCGTCGGGGTCGGCTGCGGACACCTCGAACGAGACAGCCAGCAACGCGCCGAGCGCCGGGACCATCTGTTCGATGAACTGGTTGTGGCTAGCGGCGAGGATGCATTCGTGAAAGAACTGGTCTGCGCGGTTGTAATCGATGCCGCTTTCCACCGCACGTTCCAGCGCGTTGTAGGCCTGCAGGATGGCTTGCACCTGGTCGACCGTGGCCCTTTCGCAAGCCCAACGCACGGCCATTGGCTCGATGGTTCGGCGCAGGTCGAGGAGATCGTCGACAAAGTTTTCCGGCAAACCGTTCCGCGAAAGCCACCCTACGACTTGCGGGTCAAACAGGTTCCAGCGCCGCACTGGCAGAACCCGCGTCCCCACCTTCGGTCCGACTTCGAGGAGGCCTTTGGCGACCAGGGTTTTGATGGCCTCGCGGATGACAGTGCGGCTGACACCGAGCTGCTCGCCAAGGTCGGCTTCTACCTTGAGGGTTTCACCGGGCTTGACCTGGCCAGCGGCGATCCAGCTACCCAGCCAGTCGACCGTCGATGCGTGAAAGCTGCTGGACATGGGGCCCCTCGGAACCGTTCGCTAAGGAGGCCCACGCTAATCATCATATGATTGTGTGTCAATTTGATTTTATTCAAAATCGCCGAGTGCCATACAGGAGCGATCAGGGCTCAAGCCCGATAGGGAAAAATTCTCCGCTGCTCCACACGCCCAACCAACGTTGTCCGTCGATTTCGCGGGTCACGGCCAGCTCCACCAATTGGTAAAAGACGTTGCGATGGATGAGTGCTTCAAGGTTGGTGCGCACGTGCACGTAAGGCGCCGGCTCTTGGGTGACCGGATCCGTAACGACGCGAATCGGGTGTTCGGCGCCCGCTTCGGCAAACTCGTCAACGTTGGTGGTAAAGCGCAACACCTGGGACTCGCCCTCGCCTTCTACTTCTACGGCGATGGCCACGAACGGCGCATCGTCGACCTTGATACCGACCTTTTCGACGGGGGTGATGAGGAAGTAATCATCGCCGTCACGGCGAATGATGGTGGAGAACAGCTTGACCATCGGCTTTCGCCCGATCGGCGTGCCCAGGTAATACCAGGTGCCGTCCCGGGCGATGCGCATGTCGATATCGCCGCAGAAGTCGGGGTTCCACAGGTGGACCGGCGGCAAGCCTTTGGTCTTGGGGATTTGCCCCAACAGGTCGTTGGCTTTTTGCGGGCCACTCATGGCGATCTCCTTATGAATTATTGGTCACTGAGACCCAGCAGGCTGCGCGCGTATTGTTCGAGTGGCGGGCCCATCAGGTCTTCCGGCTTGGTGTCGTGGAATGTCAGCAAACCGCCACGACTCTTGATACGTGCAGTATCAATCAAATACTGGGTGCTGGTCTCGATCAACATGATCTGAATGACCCCAGTGTCGACGCCCAGCCGATCCACGGCCTCTTGATCGAGCCATTCGTCCGAGTTGCCGATACGGTCATCGGACTTGGCGAAACGCGTGTACAGAAGATAGTGCGCGCCGACAGCCCGGGCTTCGCCCATGGCTTCATCGAGACCTTCTGGCAAGCGGGCGCGGCGAACCATGGGGAAATATTCGATGAAGCCATCGAAGGCGACCTCGGCAATCACGTTAGGTCGTGGGTAGGTGGTGCTGCCAGGCGGCGCGAAGGCGCCCTGGGCGATGTAGATAAAGGAATCCGGCTGAATACGCAGGTTATTGACGCGGCGACTGTCGCTATGGTCCAGCAGACCGGCGTCGCTCATGTGGTAGCGAGTCCCTTCGGCCATATCGCTGACGTTCATGCAGCCACCAAGCGCCAAAATGGCCAGCAGCAAAACCAGGCTACGCATCCTATCCTCCAGAGGCCGGTGACGGAAAACCGGCGAATGGGCGTTGGATGCAGCTTCCGCGCCAGCACGAGGAGGCCATGACGGGTCTTTCAAATAAAATGCGAACCTGAGGCGAATCAGCCGCCAATAATCTTCATGATGGTCGCACCACCGGAGAACGCCACTTCCTGCTTGTCGCCCAGGGCTTTCACCAGGAGACGCTGCAAGGCTGGGAGCGCTTGATGACGTGGTTTGTCCAGCAGATCGCCGACATAGTGACGGTTGCTCGACGACAGGCAGCCATGCAGCCATCCCGTGGACGACAGACGCAATCGCGAGCAGGTACGGCAAAACGGCACGCTTTCGTTGGCGATGACGCCGAAGTGGCCCCGCCCAGGAATCTCGTAGCGCACCGCAGTGGCATCGACGGGCGCATCGGCTTGCAGGTATTCGTGGCGCTCACCAATCAGGTTGAGCAACTGCTGCAGGCTGACGAATTGTTGCAGGAAGGCGTTGGAGTCGCTGGCCAGATGTCCCATGCGCATCAGCTCGATAAACCGCAGCTCGTATCCACGCTCAAGGCAGTAATCGAGCAGCGGCATTACCTGGTCAAGATTCTGTCCACGCAGGGGCACCATGTTGACCTTGATCTTGATGCCGGCTGAGCTGGCTTGATCCATGCCGTCGAGCACGGTCGCCAGATCACCACCGCGAGCAATGCTGCGAAAAGCGCTGGCATCCAGGGTGTCGAGGGAGACGTTAATGCGCCGGATTCCGGCATCAACCAAAAGAGGGAGTTTCTTCGCGAGCAACTGGCCATTGGTGGTCAGACTGATATCGTCCAGCCCCATCTGCCCTACGGCTGTCATGAAGGCTTCGAGCTTGGGACTGACCAGTGGTTCGCCGCCAGTGATCCGTAACCGCTCGATTCCGGCGGCCTCGATCAAATAGGCCACGCCGCGCGCCATGGCCTCTGCCGACAGTTCATCCTGCGCAGCGACCAGCCGCTTGCCATTTGGCACGCAGTAGGTACACGCGTAGTTGCAGGCTGAGGTCAGGCTGATCCGCAAATTGCGAAAACGCCTGCCTTGACGGTCAACGATCATGGATCACTCCGGCAATGGGAAATTAGAACGCGTAAAACTTGACTCACAAATCAAGTTTTAGCAAGTCCCAATCCTGAGTATATTCCTGCGGTACTGCGCCATGTAGCAAATCATGGCGCAATAAGGCGAATGAATGGCTCAGCTACCAGAAGTGTCGGGGTCGCGCTTGCGCTTGTTACCCATGCGCACGCCGATGTCCATCAGGAACTGGAAGAAACCTTCCTGATCTTCCAGGACATTGCTCCAGAATGGCGAGTGATACAGCGCCACCGCGCCATGCACCAGCGCCCAGGAGGCGCAGTAGTGGAAGTAAGGCGGCACATCTTCGAGCTTGCCTTCGCTGATCCGGCCCTTGATCAGCAGGGTCAGACGTTCGAAGTTCGAGGCGCGGATCTTGTGCAACTCCTCGACCATCTCCGGCACCTGATTGCCCTTGACCACCTTTTCTTCCAGGCGATCGAACAGTCGATAGCGTTGCGGATCGCGCATGCGGAATTCGAAGTAGGCGCGAGATAGCGCTTCCTTGTCCTTGTCGACATCAGCCGAATGCAACAGCTCGTTCAAATCACGCTCGTAATCGAGCATCAGCCGCAGGTAAATCTCGGCCTTGGATTTGAAGTGCTTGTAGATCGTGCCTTTGCCGATACCGACGGCATCAGCAATCATCTCGACGGTGACACTGTCTTCACCTTGTTCGAGGAATAGCTTGAGCGCGGTATCGAGAATTTCTTGCTCGCGGAGACGAAACTCAAGGACCTTACGAGGTTCTTTATGCATAAGAAAAGGTCTGTAGGGGTCAAAATTCGAAGCCGCGTATTATGCCTAACTTGCGCAAAAATGCACGGATCATCCGACCATATCTATGTTTCTTGTAGATTTCCTGCAGGGTCGTCCGTTGATGAGAACTCTTCCGAAGCGCGCGTATTCCAAAATTGTTTAAAAACCCGACGGGCTAAACTGGACTCGGCGCAATACTGATCAATACTTCAACTGTCGGCGGGACATCTCCCCCAAGTGTCGCGCTGATAAAGGTACCAACGGACCGCGTATCTTTGTTTTACTCCTAATGGTCTTAACCCGGATTCACCCCCCAGAACCCGGGTTTTTTTTGCCTGCGATTTAACCTTTCACGTGCGCCAGCGGAAACAGCCGCTTGAAATTTTCGGTCGTTTGTTCGGCAAATCGCTCGTAGGACTCACCACGCAACATTGCCAGAAATTCCGCTACCTCACGCACGTATTGCGGCAGGTTCGGCTTGCCGCGATGCGGGATTGGCGCAAGGTAGGGAGAATCGGTTTCCACCAGCAAACGGTCTGCCGGGACCTTACTGGCCACATCGCGCAGCGCGTCGGCATTGCGAAAAGTGACAATACCGGACAAGGAAATGTAATAGCCCATGTCCAATGCGGCTTTCGCCATGTCCCAGTCTTCGGTGAAGCAATGCAGGACGCCCGCTTGCGGCAGCGCGGCTTCTCGCAACAGGGTCAAGGTGTCGGCGCGTGCACCACGGGTGTGGATGATGACCGGCTTGCCGGTTTGCTGCGCCGCTTGCAGGTGCAGGCGGAACGACGCTTGCTGCAGTTCTGCCGCTTCCGGCTCGTAGTGATAGTCCAGACCGGTTTCCCCGATCGCGACCACACGTGGATGATTGAGCTCGCGCAACAGCCAATCGAGCGCTGGCGCGGCGTCCGGCTGTACATCCAGCGGGTGCACGCCTACCGAACAATCGACGTCGTCATAGCGCTCAGCAAGCGCTTTGACGTCGGCGGCGTTGTCGACGCTGACGCCGATACACAAAAAGTGTCCGACTCCGCGCTCGCGGGCCGCATCAAGTGCTGCATCCAGGGAGCCGTTGTGAGCGGCGAGGTCAAGGCGATCAAGGTGACAATGGGAATCTACGAGCATAAAAAAGGCTGCAACTTACATCGTATGAGTGGGACGGTCGGATTTCAGGGCTCCGGCCAGGTGGGTTTCGATTCGATTTCGCGCCGTGTTGTCGCCGTCGTTGAACTGCACGCCAACACCGGCAGCCCGGTTGCCCTGGGCACCTTTGGGCGTGATCCAGGTGACCTTGCCGGCGACGGGGATTTTCTCGGCCTCATCCATCAAGTTCAGCAACATGAATACCTCATCGCCCAACTTGTAGCTTTTGTTGGTCGGGATAAACAGTCCACCATTCTTGATGAAGGGCATGTAGGCGGCGTACAGCACCGACTTGTCCTTGATGGTCAGGGACAGGATGCCGTTTCGCGGTCCAGAGTTGACGGGTTCATTCATGCTGACCTCCACTGCTGATGCTCAGAGTCTAGGCACACTCGATCACTTCTGGGTAGGCAAAGACGCCCATTGCACCAACAGCGCCTCAAGGAGCAACACCCGGTTGAGGTTGGCTTTGCTCATGACCTTCTGGCGATGGGCAAGGATCCAGTCCTGAATATTCAGCACTTTATCCTGAGCGGATTTTTGCGCGAGGTATTGAATCACCTTGCGCATGTCGGTCAGACCTAACCCTTCTTCATCCTGGGTCAACTGGTAGCGCAGGATCAGGCTCGACCAGTCGCAGAACCAGTCGAACAACAGCAGCAAAGGAATCGCATTCCAGCCTTCCGCCAGTTGGGTCGGCGATTGCTGCTGCTTGAGGAGCTTCTTCACGCCATCGACCACCAGCGCCCGCTGCTCACGCACGCCTTGCGCCTGCAAATTGACCGCCGCCAGTGGCGAACCCGCCGCCAGGGTAAGCAGCTCTACGCGTTCTTCTTCGGAACAGTCCGGCAACGTTTTTGCCAGCCATGCAAGGCTCATGGCCTCACTGGGCAATGGGCACGCCTGCTGCACGCAGCGACTCTTGATGGTGGGCAACAGCCGACTGGTCTGGTGGCTGACCAGCAGTAATACGGTATCGCCCGACGGCTCTTCCAGGCTTTTGAGCAAGGCGTTGGCTGCGTTGATGTTCATCGCCTCTACCGGCTCGATCAACACCACTTTGCGCCCGCCCATTTGCGCGGTCTGCACCACGAAGCTGACGAGATCACGCACCTGATCGACCTTGATCGCCTTATCGGCTTCTTCCGGTTCCAGGATGTAGTTGTCGGGATGACTGCCGGCCTTCAGCAACAGGCAGGATTTGCATTCGCCGCAAGCGTCCTGAGCACTGGGACGCTGGCACAGCAAACTGGCCATCAGACGTTCCGCCAGCGCGCGCTTGCCGATTCCCGCCGGACCATGCAGCAAGTAGGCGTGCGCATGTTGCTTGCGACCGGCCAATTGCTGCCAGAGAGCGTCCTGCCACGGATAGGCTTCAGCCACGGGTCAACTCCAGCAGGCGCGGCAGCAATGCGTCCAGAGACCGCTGAACCTGCGCCAGCGGCTGGGAGGCATCGACGAGCACGTAGCGCGCCGGGTCGGCTTCCGCGCGCTTGAGAAACGCACCGCGCACGGCATCGAAGAATGCGCGGCCTTCGAGCTCGAAGCGGTCGAGGCGCCCTCGAGCAGTCGCACGCGCCAGACCGATTTCCACGGGCAGATCGAAAATCAGTGTGAGGTCCGGGCGCAAATCACCTTGAACGAACGATTCCAGTGCAGCGATACGCTCAAGCGACAAGCCACGCCCGCCGCCCTGGTAGGCATAGGTGGAATCAGTAAAGCGGTCACACAACACCACCGCGCCACGGGCCAGCGCTGGACGTATCACCTCAGCCAGATGCTGGGCTCGCGCGGCGAACACCAGCAGCAACTCGGTATCCGGGTTCATGACTTCATCGACCGGCGCCAGCAACACGCCGCGGATTCGTTCGGCCAGGGGTGTACCGCCCGGCTCGCGGGTCAGTACGACCTCGATGCCGGCGGCGCGCAAGCGCTCGGCCAGGTATTCACGATTCGTGCTTTTACCAGCGCCTTCTGGGCCTTCCAGGGTGATAAACAAGCCAGTCACAGGCAGTCCTTAATCAGTGTCATTGCGGGCTTTGCGGTGCAATTGCACCCGGCTCGGAAGCGGGAGCAGGTACCGGTTCATTCGGTTCCACCTGCTGTGGCGCTTCTGGCGGCAATGCCTCGGGATCGGGATTGGGTGAAGCAGCGGGGATCGGAGCTTCACCCGCAGGAATTTCAGCACTTGGCGCTTCCGGCACCGAGGCCGGCGCCGGACTGGAACGGTAATCTGCGCGGCGCTTGATCTGGAACTCGCGCACGGCATTGTTGTGCGCATCCAGATCATCAGAGAACACATGGCTGCCATCGCCACGCGCAACGAAATACAGACTGTTGCCGGCCACCGGATTCAACGCCGCATGGATCGCTTCGCGTCCGACCATTGCAATCGGAGTCGGCGGCAGACCCGAGATCACGTAAGTATTGTAAGGCGTCGCTTCCTTGAGATGGGCGCGGGTCAACTTGCCGCTGTAGCGGTCGCCAAGGCCGTAGATCACCGTCGGGTCCGTTTGCAACAGCATGCCGATCGCCATGCGCCGGACAAATACGCCGGCGATCTGCCCGCGTTCTTGTGGCACACCGGTTTCCTTTTCGACCAGAGAGGCCATGATCAGCGCCTGATAAGGTTCGGTGTAAGGCACGTCAGCGGCGCGTTGCTCCCACTCCTTGGCGAGCACGTCGTCCAGGCGTTCATAGGCCGTCTTCAGCAACTCGGCGTCGGACATTCCACGAACGAAACGATAGGTGTCAGGGAAAAAGCGCCCTTCAGGAAAGATCCCGGCGTGGCCGAGTTTTTCCATCACCTGGGCGTCGCTCAAACCATCAAGGGTCTGCTCGAGTTTTTCATCTTTGGCCAATGCCGCGCGAACCTGATGGAAGTTCCAGCCTTCAACCAGCGTCACGCTGTACTGAACAACTTCGCCGCGCTTCCACAGGTCGATCAACCCTTCGACGGTCATGCCGGGCAACATGCGGTATTCGCCGCTGTGCAGGGGTTGTCCAGCGAGATTGAAGCGCCAATAGACGCGAAGCCAGAACGCGTCTTTGATAACGCCATCGGCTTCGAGTCGGTAGAGGGTACGGGTAGGTGTCGTGCCTTTTGGCACTTCCAGCATTTCTTCCTGGGTGATGTTCAGCGGCTGTTCCAGCGCCGAATGGATTTTCCAGGCAGAAGCGCCCAACAGCAGCCCTGCCAGAACCAATCCGGTTTCCAGCAGTAGCAAGAATTTACGTCTCACGAATCAAGCATCCAGTAGCGCGTGGGCAATGGTTTGGAGTTTACGGGTGAGCGGCCCAACCGGCCAGCTCAGTGCAGCGTAGGCACGCACCGGCCAAATGCCATAAACGCTGTTGCAAACAAAGACTTCGTCAGCCCATTGCAGCTGTTCGAGGGTTATATCGGTGACTTGCGTGGGCATCCCCAATGACTCGGCTTGAAACAATAATTCGGCACGCATCACGCCAGCGACACCACAACGCTTGAGATCGGCGGTAATCAGCACACCATCACGCACCAGGAACAGGTTGCTGAACACACCCTCGATGACACGTCCGGCCTGATCGAGCATCAGTCCTTCGGCATGCCCGGCATCTTGCCATTCGGATCGCGCAATCACCTGCTCAAGGCGGTTCAGGTGCTTGAGACCGGCGAGCAAAGGTTGTCTGGAGAGGCGAGTCGCACAAGGGAATAGACGAATGCCCTGCTCGGCATTGTCGACCGGATAAGCTGGCGCAGCGCTGCCTTGCAGAATGCGTCGGCCCTGGGCCAGGGGATCAGCGGCATAACCGCGCAAGCCGTCGCCCCGGGTGAGGATAAGCTTGAGCACGCCCTCGCCCAGCATCGCGGCATAGGCCGCCAGCTCATGGCGAACCAGATCAGGGTCGGTAGCGATGCGCAGACGCGAACAACCGTCCATCAGGCGCGACAGATGCCGATCCAGTAACAGAGGTTGTCCGCGCCGCACGGCAATGGTCTCAAACAGACCATCGCCGTAAGCCAGGCCGCGATCCTTCAGCGACAGAGCGTCAGCCGGTTGACCGTCGACCCAGCTGTCCATCATTCAGCGAACCGGCGGAACACCAGCGAGCCGTTGGTACCGCCAAACCCGAAGGAGTTGGACAGGACAACATCGATGTCCATATTGCGCGCCGTGTGCGGCACAAAATCGAGGTCGCAACCTTCGTCCGGCTCATCGAGGTTGATGGTCGGCGGCGCTACCTGGCTGTTGATTGCCAGGACGCTGAAGATCGCCTCGACCGCACCCGCGGCGCCCAACAGGTGACCTGTCATGGACTTGGTCGAACTGACGGCCAGCTTGTAGGCGTGATCGCCGAACACCGACTTGATGGCACAAGCTTCCGCCAGGTCACCGGCCGAGGTCGAGGTACCATGGGCGTTGATGTACTGAACCTGATCGCCATTGATCTTGGCATCGCGCAGCGCATTGGTGATGCAACGGGCAGCACCCGCGCCGTCAGCCGGTGGCGACGTCATGTGGTAGGCATCGCCACTGGTGCCGAAACCGATCAGCTCGGCGTAGATCGTCGCACCACGGGCCTTGGCGTGTTCCAGTTCTTCCAGAACCAGAGCACCGGCACCGTCAGACAGCACGAAGCCGTCACGGCCCTTGTCCCACGGACGGCTGGCACGGGTCGGCTCGTCGTTGCGAGTCGACAGCGCACGAGAGGCACCGAAACCGCCCATGCCCAGACCGCACGCGGCCATCTCGGCGCCGCCGGCAATCATCACATCAGCTTCGTCGTACATGATGTTGCGAGCCGCCATGCCAATACAGTGAGTACCGGTGGTACAGGCCGTGGCAATGGCGTAGTTAGGCCCCTGTGCTCCAAGGTGGATGGACAGGAAGCCGGAAATCATATTGATGATCGAGCCAGGCACGAAAAACGGAGAAATCCGTCGTGGGCCGGAATCATGCAGTGTGCGGCTGGTTTCTTCGATATTGGTCAGGCCGCCAATACCCGAACCCATGGCTACGCCGATGCGTTCACGATTGGCATCGGTCACTTCCAGGCCGGCGTTGCGTACTGCCTGAAACCCTGCAGCCAGGCCGTATTGAATGAACAGGTCGAGCTTGCGCGCTTCCTTGACCGAAAGGTATTCCTCGACATTGAAGCCCTTTACCGAGCCGCCAAAACGGGTGGAATAGGCAGAAAGGTCGGTGTGTTCG
>Ga0160446_100112_pt1 | contig 73516 bp, 71 predicted proteins | sample HID1973I_E1MG_FD_108200 | JGI IMG/M metagenome (GOLD analysis project Ga0160446, IMG submission 108200) | Enriched mosquito-associated microbial communities from UW Madison campus, WI, USA - HID1973I_E1 MG | ecosystem: Host-associated > Arthropoda: Insects > Digestive system > Unclassified ...
AAAGTTCTGGATCGAGCGCTGCGTCTGCGCGCCCCAGTACTTGTCGGACGGAACCTGAAGCGGGCCGAAGCTGTCGGTCTCGGTGCGGAAATCGGTCATGTCATATCCCTCGCGGTTTCGCGGGCGTTCTACCGCCAGCGCACCGGATTCGCAAATGGTATGCGAATGTATGCCGTTAGCGATCACAGGTTCTGTCGAAACACATAGACCCGCGCCGGGGGCAGGTTCGCCCAGATGCGCCGGCTTTTGCGATGCACCAGACCAAAGCGCGCCCGCACGGCTTCCGAAAGGGGCGCGACCGGACCGTAGGTGATCTGCACGAAAGGCGCGCCCGGCTTCATCATCGCAAGCGCCGCGCCGACGATCGCCGATTGCAGCTCGTCCGGCATCGGCAAGGTCGGCACACCTGAAATCACCGCATCCAGCCCCGCATGACCGACATTCACCATTTCCTGTGCAGGCAGGTTGTGAACCTCGGTCCCCGGAAAGCGCTGCCGCAAACGGTCGCAAAAGGCGGCGTTCAATTCGTAAAGCTGCAATCGCTCGGGCGGCAGGCCGCGCGCCAGAATGGCCCGCGTGATCGTACCGGTTCCGGCCCCGATCTCGGCCACCGCCTGCATGTCCGGGGTGACAAGCCGCGCCATTTCGCGCGCGACGGCCTGCCCCGTGGGTGCAATGGCACGGATTTCCGAGGGGCGGCGCAGGAACTGACCAAGGAACAGCGACAGATCGGACAAGGCGGCCTCCAGCTTATTCGCCGAGACCGCCTCTAGTGTTTGCCGGTGACAGGGTTATGACGACCTTACTTGCGCCACTTGTCCAGACTGACGACCTCGGCCCCGCCCTTGGGCGCGTCATCGCCGCCGTCATCGTCGTCGTCGGTATCGTCTTCGTCCTCGACGTCTTCCTCGTCATCCTCGTCATCGTCATCCTGGTTTTCGAAACGCAGGCCGAATTCGACCGAGGGATCGACGAAGGTGCGGACCGCGTCGAAGGGAATGTAAAGCGGTTCGGGCGAATTGCCGAAGTTCAGCGTGATGGTGAACCCGTTCGGCCTGACGTCAAGATTGTCGAACCAGTGCTGGATCACGATCGTCATCTCTTCGGGATAACGCTCGCGCAGCCAATCGGCCATTTCGACATCCGCATCGCGGGTATCGAAGGTGATGAAGAAATGATGTTCGCCGGGTAGACCTTCGTCGGCCACGGCCCGAAGGACGTCAGCAATCAGCCGTTGCATGGCCCGATGCATCATCCCGCCGTAATCTATTCCTCGCGCCATCGGCATCCCCCTTCGTTCTCGGGTCAGCATAGGGAATTGCGTCCCGATGAAAAGGCCCTAACACCTGTCCCACGGGGTCCGACAGGCAACTGCCCGCCACCTTTGCGGCCGATTGCACGACAGCACCACGACAGCGCAAACATCCGCCAGATGCGCCCGAAGGCATTGAATTTTCTGGATCAAAAAAGAGAAGATGGCGCGGTTGACGGGGCTCGAACCCGCGACCCCCGGCGTGACAGGCCGGTACTCTAACCAACTGAGCTACAACCGCGCATCATCTTGGCGATATTGAAAGTGTTGGCGCGGTTGACGGGGCTCGAACCCGCGACCCCCGGCGTGACAGGCCGGTACTCTAACCAACTGAGCTACAACCGCGCAGAACACTTTCTCCAGATCGCCTCTGGAGTGCGGGCGGTTTACGCACGGCGGCAGCGCGCGTCAAGGGCAGTTTTCACGAAAAATGCGGCCGCCCGAAAAACTTTACAAAAGCAAAGGGGCGCCCGTGCGGCGCCCCCTGTCTTTCCATCCCATGAACGCTGGGCCAGATCACTTGCGAACGGTCTTCTCGTCAAAATCAGGCAGCGCCTTGAGTTCTTCCTTGGTGTAGTTCGTCGCAAAGAAGGTGTCGTTGCCCACGGCGGTCATGTGGATCGCATCGACGCCCAACAACACCTTCTTGGCCCCGATGCCTAGGAAGCCGCCAATATCGGCGATATAGCCCACGACTTGCCCCGAATCATCCAGCACGATGTCATTGACCTTGGCGATGTCCTGCCATTCAGCCGGGCGCTCATCCAGTTCGGCGGGCTGGTTCCATTCGATCGACGACGGCTCGTTCGTTGTGAAGATCCGGCGGCTGGTGATCCAGGACCCCAGAAGCCCCGGATCAGCCTCTGAGATCATCGGCGGGTTCACGTCGGGCGGAGTGACCGGGGTCTGCTCCGCGGCGTCGGCCGCCGCATCTGCCGCCTGGGATGCGGCATCCTCGGCGCTGTCTGCGGCATCGGCGGCGTTCTCGGCCGCAGCATCCCCCATGCCCTGCGCGGCATTGGCGGCATCGTCCGCGGCGGTGGCCGCGGCATCGGCGGCATTGTCTGCGGCATTGGCGGCCTCATCCGCGGCCTGCTCGGCGGCCGCGCCCGCCTGATCTGCGGCGGTATCGGCAGCCTGCTCGGCGCTTTCAGCCGCGGTTTTGGCGGTGTCGGCTGCCTGCTCGGCGGATTGGGCCGGCGGCGTCGGCGGCGCGACCTGCGCATAGGCCGGAGCAACAAGGGCAAGCGCCGTCGCGGCGATGACAAGGGATTTCATGGACGATGTCCTTTCCGGTTGCGTTGCGGGAAACGGCCAGCGCCGTCTGATGGCTTGGAAACGCCGCGAAATCGCGCTTCGTTCCGTTGAAAATTTGCGAAGGTGGTTCACGAAAACGTAGGAGCAACAAGGGATTGGCGAAAAATCACGGGTAAGGAGGTCGGTTAGCGCCTGCGCGGATGGCTGATGCGTCCGCCACAGACCGGAGCGGGCGCGCCCGTCGTTCCCGGCCCCGATGTCGGAAGCCCGCGCAGCACCCGCACCGCAAGCCAACCAAAGGCCTGCGCCTCAAGCATGTCACCGTCCAGTCCGGCTTCTTCGACCGGAACGACGCGGCTGGGCACGCGCGCGGACAGCGCGGCCATCATCGCCGCGTTATGCCGGCCACCGCCGCAGACCAGCACCCGTTCGGGAAGATCTGGCAACAGGGCCATGCCTGCCGCGACCGCCGCCGCCGCCGCGTGGGTCAGCGTGGCCGCCGCGTCCGCGTCCGGCAATGCCGCGACCTTCTCCAGAAGGTCGGGAAAGGCATCGCGGTCCAGCGATTTCGGTGCGGACCGCGCGAAATGCGGATGGCGCAGGAAATGCGCGATGACGTCTTCGTCGGGCTGGCCCCGCAGGGCCAGGTTGCCGCCTTCGTCGCGCAGGATGCCACGCCGCTGCCGCATCAGGTCGTTCACCGGCGCATTGGCGGGACCGGTGTCGAAGGCGATGCAGGCCCCCGTTGCCTCTGGGGCGGGCGCGGTCGGGTCGGTCCAGGTCAGATTGCCGACGCCGCCAAGATTCAGGAAGGCGACCGGGGCGGCGGGCAGGAGCCCCTGCCCCATCGCCCATTCGGCGCAGGCCCAATGGAAAAAGGGGGCAAGGGGCGCGCCCTCTCCGCCTTGGCGCACGTCCTCGCTGCGGAAATCCCAGACGACGGGGCGATCCAACCTGCGGGCCAGCGCCGCGCCGTCGCCGGCCTGATGGGTGCCGCGCCCGTGCGGATCATGCGCGAGCGTCTGGCCGTGATAGCCGACCACCTCAGCCTCGGGGAAAGCCTCGGCCAGCGCGGCATGGGCGACAACGGACAGCTCCGCCGCCTCGGTGACGTCCGGCCCGCCCTGCCATTGGCCCAGCGCCGCATGAAGCATGGCGGATTCGTTGCCCGAATAGGCGCGATAGGCACTGCGCCCGAACCCCGAGACGCGGATGCCGTCCGTTTCGATCAGCGCCGCGTCCACGCCGTCCAGCGACGTGCCCGACATCATCCCCAATGCGCGAATCGTTCCGCCCGCTGTCATCGCTTTCCCTTTGCCTCATTGCCCGGTATATCCGCGCCATTCGAAAGGAAAAGCTCATGACCTACCATGCCAAATCCGACTTCCTCCATATCATGATGGAACGCGGTTATCTGGCGGACTGCACCGACCTGCAGTCGCTGGATGACGCGCTGATCGAAGGACCGGTCACGGCATATATCGGTTATGACGCCACGGCGGCCAGCCTGCATGTCGGGCACCTGCTGAACATCATGATGCTGCGCTGGTTTCAGAAGACCGGCAACCGCCCGATCACCCTGATGGGCGGCGGCACCACCAAGGTCGGCGACCCCTCCTTCCGCAGCGAGGAGCGCCCGCTGCTGACCCCGGATGCGATCCAGTCGAATATCCACGGGATGGGGCAGGTCTTTGCCCGCTACCTCGATTACGGGGATGGCAAGGCCAAGATGCTGAACAACGCCGAATGGCTGGACAACCTGAACTACCTTGATTTCCTGCGCGACATCGGGCGGCATTTCTCGGTCAACCGGATGCTGTCGTTTGAATCGGTGAAATCGCGGCTGGATCGCGAGCAATCGCTCAGCTTCCTTGAATTCAACTACATGATCCTGCAGGCCTACGACTTCCTTGAACTCTACCGCCGCTATGACTGCCGGCTGCAGATGGGCGGGTCCGACCAGTGGGGCAACATCATCAACGGGATCGACCTGACGCGGCGCGTGCTGGACGGGGAAATCTTCGGCCTGACCTCGCCGCTGCTGACCACCTCGGACGGGCGCAAGATGGGCAAGTCCGCGGGGGGTGCTGTCTGGCTGAACGGTGCGATGCTGTCGCCCTATGAGTTCTGGCAGTTCTGGCGCAATTCGACCGATGCCGATGTCGGTCGCTTCCTGAAGCTTTATACCGATCTGCCGGTCGATGAATGCGACCGTCTGGGCAAGCTGCAAGGGTCCGAGATCAACGCGGCCAAGATCATCCTCGCGAACGAGGTCACAACACTGCTCCACGGCGCCGAAGCTGCCGCCAGCGCCGAGGCGACAGCGCGCGATGTCTTCGAACAGGGCGGCGCGGGCGGCGATCTGGAAATCGCGCGGGTCAGTGCCGATGCACTGGCATCTGGTCTGTCGGTTGTTCAATTGTTGGTCCAGACCGGCATCGCGCCGTCAGGGAAAGAGGCCAAGCGCCTGATTGCCGAAGGCGGCCTGCGCCTTAACAACGAAGCCGTCAGCGACCCGCAGCTTTCCGTGGACGCGGCGCTGATCGGGGACGGGCTGAAAGTCTCGGTCGGGAAAAAGAAGCACCGGATGGTGCAGATCGGATAAGCCAAGGGCCGGGGGAAACCCCGGCCTTTTCCTATCGGACCAGCGCCGCCTGCCAGTCGCGCACCGCGTCCAGCGGCCAGAACAGCATCAGCACGTTCAGCGTCAGCCCGTCGCGGATCAGCCATGTCGTCAGGATCTCGAACCCGACCGCCAGCGCGACCGACACCCAGACCGGCAGGCGCGAGGCCAGAAAAAACCCCAGCACCATCGCCAGAATGTCCGAGACAGAGTTGATGACGCTGTCGCCATAGTAATCCAGTGAAATCGTCACCTCGCGATAGCGCTGGATGATCGCATCCGAATTCTCGATGACCTCCCAGCTCGCCTCGACCAGCGTGGCGATGGCCAGCCGCCAGCCAAAGCTGATACGCCGCGCCACCAGCCACAGGGCGGCATAGAACAGCAGCCCGTGGATGATGTGCGAGGGCGTGTACCAGTCGGTGAGGTGCTGCGAATTCTCGGAACTCATGGTCTGGCCGTGCCAGAGCTTCACATATCCGCATTTGCAGATCGGTTCGCGCCCGATCGACAAAAGCCAGCCCGCGGCCGCGAGGATGATGAGAAGCGTGACCCAATAGGGCAAGGATCTGCGGGTGAACATGACGGATGACAAAGCATCCCGCCGCGCCGGTGTCCACGCTCTTGCCGGAATTCCGCAATGAAAAAGGCCCCGCGTTGCGCGGGGCCCTGGGTCGCGGCTTGGCGCAGGATCACTCCTGAACCGTGACCTTGACCATGTAGTCGGGCTCGGCCACCGCGCCGTTCGCGGCGGGATCGCCCTTCTTCAGCGCGTTCAGCACGTCCCAGCCGTCGATCAGCTGACCGACGACCGTGTATTGCCCGTCCAGGAACTCGGCCGGGGCCAGGTCGATGAAGAACTGGCTGTTGGCGCTGTTCGGGTCCTGGGCGCGGGCCATGCCGACGGTGCCACGCTGGAAGCTGACATCGTTGAACTCGGCCGGCAGGTCGGGCATCGAGGATCCGCCCATGCCCGCGCGCGCGGTATCCGCGCCATGCTTGCCGAATTCCACGTCGCCGGTCTGGGCCATGAAGCCGTCGATCACGCGGTGGAAAACCACGCCGTCATAGGTGCCCGCCTTGGCCAGCGTCACCAGACGCTCGACATGTTTCGGGGCCTTGTCGGTGTAAAGGTCCAGCACGATCTTGCCCTTGGCCGCGCCGGTTGCATCGGCGACCTCGATCACAAGGTTCGGCCCCGGCCCGTCGGTCACGCCCGGCAGGCCCTCGGCCTGGGCAGCGCCAGCCATCAGCAGCAGGGCCGGGACAAGCGCCTTATTCAGCATCGGCCGCCACCTTGACCGACACCATGCGGTCGGGGGACGCCGGCGGCTCGCCGCGGACGATCTTGTCGACATGCTCCATCCCCGAGATCACGCGGCCATAGACCGTGTATTGACCGTTCAGGAAATGGTTGTCGCCAAAGTTGATGAAGAACTGGCTGTTGGCCGAGTTCGGGTTCATCGAGCGCGCCGCGCCCAGCGTGCCGCGGTCATGCGGCAGGCGCGAAAATTCCGCCGGCAGGTCCGGCAGGTCCGAACCACCCGTGCCCGCGCGGCCGGGATTGTAGTTGTTTTCCATGTTCGCGTGTTCCACGTCGCCGGTCTGGGCCATGAAGCCCTCGATCACGCGGTGGAAGGCGACATTGTCGTATTTCCCGGCACGGGCCAGTTCCTTCATGCGCTCGACATGCTTCGGGGCGACGTCGGGCAGCAGCTCGATCACCACCGGGCCGTCCTTCAGCTCGATGATGACCGTGTTTTCCGGATCCTTGATCTCGGCCATGGGGGGTCTCCTTCTGATGGCTCGGGCAACAGGAATAAGCATTTCGTGTCGCACGCACAACGCCGCCATTGCCGAGCGGTTCGTCGCCGGTGCAGGTTGACGAAAATATCAAGTTGCGTGACAACCCGCTCGGCGGCGTGAACGGCACAAGAAAGGGACATGAAATGACGGATTTCAACACGATCGACGATCTCGACCTTGACGGCAAGGTTGTGCTCACTCGCGTGGACGTGAACGTTCCGGTCGAAAATGGACAGGTTACCGACGCGACGCGGATCGAGAAGATCGTCGAAACCGTCAAGGACATCCAGGCCAAGGGCGGCATTCCCGTACTGCTGGCGCATTTCGACCGCCCCAAGGGCCAGCGCGTCGAAAGCATGAGCCTGAAGATCGTAGTGCCCGCGCTGGAAAAGGCGCTGGGGCAGCATGTGAAATTCTCTGACGAGGCCATCGGCGGACCGGCAAAGCGCGCGGTTGCCGACCTGAAGCGGGGCGATGTCCTGCTGCTTGAGAACACCCGCTTCTATCCCGGCGAAGAAACGAATGACGCGACCTTTGCCGCCTCGATCGCGGCCCTGGGCCAGGTCTATGTGAACGACGCGTTTTCGGCCGCGCATCGCGCCCATGCCTCGACCGAAGGCATCGCGCGCCTGCTGCCCGCCGCCGCGGGCCGCCTGATGGAAGCAGAGTTGAAGGCGCTGGATGCTGCCCTGGGCAGCCCCCAGCGTCCGGTGGTGGCGGTGGTCGGCGGGGCCAAGGTCTCGACCAAGCTGGACCTGCTGGGCAACCTGATCGAGAAAGTCGATCACCTGATCATCGGTGGCGGCATGGCCAACACCTTCCTGGTCGCGCAGGGCATCGAGGTCGGCAAGTCGCTGGCCGAACGCGACATGGCGGGAACCGCGCGCGAGATCATTGAAAAGGCCAAGGGCGCGGGCTGCACCATCCACCTGCCGGTCGATGTCGTCGTCGCGCGCGAGTTCAAGGCAGGGGCCGAGAACGCCACCGTGGCCGCAAACGCCTGCCCCGAGGATGCGATGATCCTGGACGCGGGTCCCGCGACGGTTGCGAAGATCCGCGAGGTCTTTGCCCAGTCCCGCACCCTGATCTGGAATGGCCCGCTGGGCGCATTCGAGATCGCGCCCTTCGACGCCGCGACCAATGCTGCCGCGCAAGAGGCCGCGCGCCTTACCCGCGAAGGCAAGCTGATCTCGGTTGCGGGCGGGGGCGATACCGTGGCCGCACTGAACAAGGCCGGGGTCTCGGGCGATTTCACCTTCATTTCGACTGCGGGCGGGGCCTTCCTGGAATGGATGGAAGGCAAGGATCTGCCCGGCGTCCTGGCGCTGCAAAAGCGCTGACGCATGGGTCCCGACGGACAGAGGGGGCCTTGCGGCCCCCTTTTTCATTTCGGCCTCTAGTTCGTCGCGGGTGTGCCCGTGGCGCCAGTACCCGGGGCGGGTGTGCCCGTGCTGGACGCGCCCCCGTCGGTCGCGGGGGCGGTTGCCACATTGTGCCGGAACTGTTCGGGAATGCTGTCGGGGTCTTCATTGGCCGTGGATCATCTATCCCATCTCCAAGCCATTGACGGGAACGTCCTTCCGGCGGCGCCGGTTCCGCTCATGCCTTGCCAGTCGGCAGAATTTCACCGAACTGTAAACTTATCCGCTTAACCACTGAAAAGTCAGGCGCCTGTTAGCGCAACCCGAATTGCCCTTGGCGGTGGGTTTGCTAAGTGACGGCCAAACTGGATTGGAGTTTCAGATGCAGATGACCGATACTGTCCGCAAGATCCTCGCCAATTACGAAGGCGAAACCCCCGGCGTGAAGGCCCAACTGGCCCGCATGCTGATGACCGGCAAGCTTGCGGGTACCGGCAAGATGATCATCCTGCCCGTGGACCAAGGCTTCGAGCATGGCCCCGCGCGCAGCTTCGCTCCGAATCCGGCGGGCTACGACCCCCACTACCACTACCAGCTGGCGATCGACGCGGGGCTGAACGCCTATGCGGCGCCGCTGGGCATGATCGAGGCGGGTGCGGACACCTTTGCCGGCCAGATCCCGACCATCCTCAAGGTGAACTCGGCCAACTCGCTGATGTCGGACACCGCCGGCAAGAACCAGGCGATCACCGCCTCGGTCGATGACGCGCTGCGTCTGGGCTGCGCCGCCATCGGCTTTACCATCTATCCGGGTTCGGACATGGCGCTCGACATGTTCGAAGAGATCGTCGAGATGCGCAAGGAAGCCGCCGCCAAGGGCGTCGCGACCGTCATCTGGTCCTATCCGCGTGGCGAGGCGATCACCAAGGACGGCGAAACCGCGATCGACATCGCGGCCTATGCCGCCCAGATCGCGGCCCTGATCGGCGCGCATATCATCAAGATCAAGCTGTCGACCGACCACCTGATGCTGCCCGAGGCGAAAAAGGTCTACGAGGCGAAGGAAATCGACATCGCGACCCAAGCCAAGCGCGTCGAGCACTGCATGCAGGCCAGCTTCAACGGCCGCCGCATCGTCGTCTTCTCGGGCGGCGCTGCAAAAGGCGCGGACGCGGTCTTTGACGACGCCCGTGCGATCCGCGACGGTGGCGGCAACGGCTCGATCATCGGTCGCAACAGCTTCCAGCGCTCGCGCGAAGACGCGCTGGAGATGCTGGGCAAGCTGGTCGACATCTATCTGGGCAAGGCCTGATCCGTTGCCGGTGGGGCTCTGCCCCACAGCTCGGGGTATTTCCCAAACGATGAAGCAGAAGGGGCGTCCGCCGGGCGCCCTTTTCCTTTGGTCCGATAAGCCCTAGGTTCTGCGCCAAAGAATGAAGGATGGGTGCATGTCGTTTTTCTCGAAGCTGCGCGACCGGCTGACGCGGTCCTCGTCGAAGATCGGCGAGGGACTTGACGATATCGTCGCCGAGGGTGGCAGCGCGCAGGACGTGGCGCCGACGCCGGAACCTGCGCCCCCGACAACGCCGGTCGCCGACACTCCCAGCTCTGCCCCAGCAGCGCCTGTTGCCCCGGCGCCAGCACCTGCGCAAGCAACGACACCCGAGGCAGCACGCACGGGAATGTTGGGCCGGCTGTTCGGTCGCAGCGACGCGGACGAGCCGCGGCGCGAGCTGGACGACGCCATGCTGGAGGATCTCGAAGAGATGCTGATCCAGGCCGACATGGGTGTCGAGACATCCTTGCGCGTCACCGCCAATATCGCCGAAGGCCGGATGGGTCGGCGCATCTCGTCGACCGAGCTTAAGGAACTGCTGGCGGCCGAGATCACCAGGATCATGACCCCCGTGGCCCGCCCGTTGCCCATCTATCCCAAGCGCCCGCAGGTCGTGCTGGTCGTCGGCGTCAATGGCTCTGGCAAGACCACCACCATCGGCAAGCTTGCCAGCCAGTTCAAGGCGGCGGGCAAGAATGTGGTGATCGCCGCCGGCGACACCTTCCGCGCCGCCGCGGTCGAACAATTGCAGGTCTGGGGAAAGCGCGCCGGGGTTCCGGTCATGACCGCGCCCGAGGGCTCCGATCCCGCAAGCCTGGCCTTTGACGCAATGACGCGCGCCGAGGCAGAAGGCGCGGACCTGCTGATGATCGACACTGCAGGCCGCCTGCAGAATCGTCAGGACCTGATGGAGGAACTGGCCAAGATCGTCCGCGTCATCCGCAAGAAGGATGAAACTGCGCCCCATAACACCCTTCTCGTGCTGGATGCGACCACCGGCCAGAACGCGCTGAGCCAGGTCGAGACCTTCCAGAAATTGGCAGATGTCTCGGGCCTGGTGATGACCAAGCTGGACGGAACCGCGCGCGGCGGGGTGCTGGTCGCGCTGGCCGATCGCTTCGGGCTGCCGATCCATGCGATCGGCGTCGGCGAACAGATCGACGACCTAGACGCCTTCGATGCACGCGACTTCGCCCGTGCGCTTGTCGGGCTGGGCGACTAGGCCCGGCCCTTCACCGTTTTTCAAATACCCACTGCAACGCCGACACCTGCACTGCGATCAGGGTTTGACCAGATGGGATTCCGTCTTGGTCGTCTCCTCCGACGCGGTGCTGCCGTCATCCTCGGTCGCGGGCATGGACACGTCCTGTGGTGGGGTGAAGGGCGCGGTCAGTTCGGCCTTCTTCGTCTGTTTGTCATAAATGCAGACATAGCGATCGGCCCCGCCATCGGCCAGAGTGGTGATCAGCAGCGCGGCGCCATAGCTTTCCGAACCGAAGGGATTGACCTCCATCGCGGTCTCTCCCTCGGTCGGGGCCAGCGCGGTGCAGGCCTTTTCGACTTCGGCTCGGAACTCGGTCCAGGCTTCTTCGGACGAAGCCAGTGCAGGCGTCGCGGCAAGGGTGGCAACCAGCAGGATGGGCAGGCGCATCATCATTTCTCCCCTAACTATCGCGACCCAACGCCCTGAAAGGGCAGCGGGTTTCTAAAGACCCAGACGGTGGGCGAATTCCCGCACGCAGGCCTCGTCCCCTGCCGCGACCGAGCGCAGCAGCGTCGCCTGTGATCGCAGGATGGGTTCGCCCCCGATGATCTTCAGATGGTTCGCACGCAGCGTCTCGCCTGACGAGGTGATGTCGGCGATGGCCTCGGCTGTCAGGTTCGCCACCGTGCCTTCGGTTGCGCCCTGGCTGTCGACAAGCTGGTAATCGGCGACCTCGTGCTCCGATAGCCAGGCCCTGACAAGGCGGTGATACTTGGTCGCGATGCGCAGGCGGAAGCCGTGCTCGGCGCGGAAGTCGCGCGTGATTGTCGCCAGGTCGTCTAGGTCGTCACAATCGGCCCAGCAGGCCGGTACCGCCAGGATCAGGTCGGCATGGCCAAACCCCATGGGCGCAAGCTCTTCGACATGGCTGCGCCATCCGGCCAGCTTCTCGCGGATCAGGTCGGTGCCGGTCACGCCCAAATGGATACGCCCGGACTTAAGCTCGCGCGGGATCTCGCCAGCGGACAGCAGGACCAGAGCGACATTCTCGGCGCCCTCGACCCGACCGGCGTATTCGCGTTCTGACCCGGCCCGCGACAGGCGTACGCCACGTTCGGCGAACCAGTCGAAGGTCTGCTCCATCAGCCGCCCCTTGGACGGCACGCCCAGCCGGATCATGCCAGCCCCCCGAGTTCGAAGACAAGGCCGGGACGGATGATGCCGCCGACCGCCGGGATCGAGCGTCCTTGCGCTTGCCCAAGCACCGCAGCAAGCGCGTCATAGCGCCCGCCGGTCGCGACGGGCGGCCAGTCCGCATGACCGGCCGCGGCAAAGCTGAAGGTCATGCCGTCGTAATATTCCATCGTGTGCCGACCGTGGCTTGCATCGAAATGGATTCGTTCGATATCGATCCCGCGGCGCGACAGGTCGGCCAGATTGCGTTCCAGCCGGTCCACGGCCTCGGCAATGTCGGGGATTTCCTGCACAAGCTGGCGCAATTGCTGAAGCGCGCGGGGCGCTGGGGCCTGAACGGCGAACAACCGTCCCAGCCGGTCGACCCATTGCGGCGACAGCGGCGTCTCGGCCGCATCGGCCTGCAGCCTGTCGATGCGGGCCTGCATCTCGTCCGGAGACCGCAGGCCGGTCCAGACCGTGGGCGCTTCAGCAAAGTTGCGGGGTGAAGTTTCGGCGGAAAACCGGGCAAGAAGGCGGGCGAAACGCTTCGGCCGCCAGATATGATGCAGCAGCGCGGCGCGGCGTGCGCCCGACAGCGGCAGGGCGCGGACCGCGTCCATCAGCAGGTCCATGTCGCCCATCGTCGCCTGCAGGCCCAGCGGAGCAAGGATGCCGTGGAACAGCGCAAAGACCTCGGCATCCGCCCCTGGGTCGCGGGCAAAAAGCTCGAAGCCGGCCTGCAGGTATTCGTTGTCACGCGGATGTTCCGGCGGTAGCTCGCCGTGGTCCTGTTTGCGGAAGACCTCGCCCAGATAGCAGTATCGCGCCGGTTCCGCGCCGTTTTCCATGTGCATCTGCACAACCGGCACGGTGAAATCGGGGCGCAGCATCATTTCGCCGCGGATCGGGTCCTGCGTGACATAGGCGCGGGCGCGGATGTCCTCGCCGTAAAGCTCCAGCAGCGTTTCGGCAGGCAGCAGGATGTCGGGGGCGACTTCCTCGGCCCCGGCGGCGCGGAAGGCCGCCAGGATCTTCTGGCCAATGGCCTGTTTCGCGCGCTTGGTCATCCCAGGATGCGCCGCACTTCCGCGACAAGATCTGTGCGCGGGACTTCGGTCTGGGCGGGCTGAGCCTTCCATTCCTCGTGACTGGCCTCTGCCGCGATCTTTGCGCCCAGGATCAGATCCTTGACCTGAATCACGCCACGCGCCGCCTCGTCCCCGCCCTGGATGATCGCGACCGGAGAGTTGCGCTTGTCCGCATATTTGAGCTGGTTGCCGAAGTTCTTGGGATTGCCCAGATAGACCTCGGCCCGGATGCCCGCCGCGCGCAGCTCCGAGGCCATCGCATAGTAATCGGCCATGCGGTCGCGGTCCATGACGGTAACGACCACCGGACCCTCGTCCTCGCCCCCCATCAGGCCCTTGGCACGCAAGGCGGCCAGCAGGCGGTCGACACCGATCGAGACGCCGGTTGCCGGAACCTTCTGGCCGGTGAACCGCTCGACCAGGCCGTCATAGCGCCCGCCCCCGGCAACGCTGCCGAATTGGCGTTTGCGACCCTTTTCGTCCAGGATCTCGAAGGTCAGCTCGGCCTCGAACACCGGGCCGGTGTAATAGCCCAGCCCGCGCACGATCGAGGGGTCGATGATCGCCCGATCCTCGCCCACGCCCATTGCGGCCAGCATGTCGGAAATCTGGGCCAGTTCCTCGACACCCTCGGCGCCGGCTTCCGAGCCGCCCACGGCCGCGCGCAGGTTGTCCAGCGTCGCCGCATTGTCAGCGCCTTTCGAGGTCAGGAAGGCGATGACCGGATCGGCCTGTTCGGGACGCAGTCCCACGCCCTCGATCTCGGCCCCGGATTCGTCCTTGCGGCCGGTGGTCAGAAGCTGACGCACGCCTGCCTCGCCCACCTTGTCGAACTTGTCGATGGTGCGCAGCACGTCGTCGGCGGGTTTGCCCGCCTCGACGCCCATCGCCTCAAGGATGCCGTTCAGAACCTTGCGGTTGTTGATGCGGATCAGGTAATCGCCGCGCTGGATCCCGGCATGTTCCAGCGCCGCGGCCAGCATCCCGCAGATTTCCGCATCCGCCGCGACCGAAGCACTGCCGACAGTATCGGCGTCGCATTGATAGAACTGGCGGAAGCGACCGGGACCGGGTTTTTCATTGCGCCAGACCGGACCCATCGCATAGCGGCGATACGGAGATGGCAGATCGTTGCGGAACTGCGCCGCGACGCGCGCCAGTGGCGCGGTCAGATCATAGCGCAACGCAAGCCAGTCCCCTGCCCCGCCCCCCGGAACCTCGGCCTCTTGCCAGGCAAAGACGCCGGCATTGGGTCGATCCACGTCGGGCAGGAATTTTCCCAGCGCCTCGACCGTCTCGACGGCGCTGGTCTCCAGCGGTTCGAAACCGTGGCGATGATAGATTTCGGCGATGCGGTCCAGCATCTGCTTGCGCTCGGTCACGTCCGCGCCGAAATAGTCACGGAACCCCTTGGGCGTCTCTGCCTTGGGTCGGGGCTGTTTTTTCTGATCTTTCGCCATGGTATGCCTCGGGCTTTTCCATGCGGGGGTCTAACGGATGGAGGATGCATGGACAAGCAGGCGCTGGAGAGAACCGAGCGGCTTGAAGAGGCTGTCGCGCATCTGACGCGCATCACCGACGACCTTTCGGGCATCGTCGCCCGTCAGGAGGGCGAAATCGCCCGCCTGCTGAGGCGTCTGGACCTGCTGATGGAACGCGAGGCCGAGCGCGAGGCCGAAGGCGGGACCATCCCGCTGGCCGACCAGCGACCGCCACACTGGTAGGGTCAGGAAGCGGCCCTGCCCCTCGGCCCTGGGTATTTGAGAAGCGGCGAAGCGGTCAGCGGCTGGCCGGTCCCAGACGCGGCGTGACCGGGGCCGGGGCTTCCGGCGCGGTCAGGGGCGGTTCGGCCATGCGGACCTGCGCCGCACGCTGACTTGCGGCCCGCATCGGCTGGCTGAAGGGCGCGCGGATCGGCGTATCGGCCGGAAGATCGACATGGGATTGCAGGGGCTCCGGCGGAACGGGCGCTGGCGCGGCCTGCGGCGCGGGAGCCGCGACCGGGGCCGGAGCGGCTGGAGCCGGGGCGACCGGGGCCGGTTGCTGGAGGGTCGCGGCGGTCGGAACCGGCTCGCGCAGCGGCTCTGGCGCGGTCGAGCGGCGGAAGACCAGCAGGTTGTGATAGATGGTCGTGCGGCTGGTCAGGCCCGAGCGTTCCTCGGCCGGGAGAACCTCGGCGCGGACATATTCCCAGCCGTCGCGCGCCATCTCGTTCAGGACCTCGCCGAGCGTGGCGGCGAAACGTTCGATCCCGGCCTTCGCGCCCTTGGTCTTTTCGCCGCGGGCGGGTGCGGGGATGACGGTATATTCGTAGCTGCTCATGCGACTGCCTTTCCTTTGGCGCAGAGGTTAGGCGAGATGCGCCGCCAATGGAAGCGGGGCACGCCGAGGCGGGATATCCCGGCGCCTGCACAAGTTCGGGAGCATTGGCGAAACCTCCGGAGTTTTGCGGGGCTTGCAACGGAACATCGCGCGGGCCGCGCCCATGATAACGTCCGCGGGGCGGCACGGTCGGGTAAGCAAAAGCCGCCCCCTGCGCTGCATTGGGGCGGCTTTCCGCGGTAACGGGTAAACGGCGTTTACTGGCCCAGTTTCTTCGCCACCAGTTCGTTCACCGCGGCCGGGTTCGCCTTGCCGCCCGTGGCCTTCAGCACCTGTCCGACGAACCAGCCCGCAAGCTTGGGATTCGCCTTGGCCTTTTCGACCTGGGCCGGGTTCGCGGCAATGATCTCGTCCACCGCGGCCTCGATCGCGCCGAGGTCGGTGACCTGTTTCATGCCGCGCGATTCCACGATCTGGGCCGGCTCGCCGCCTTCGGTCCACAGGATCTCGAACAGGTCCTTGGCGATCTTGCCCGAGATGTCGCCCTTGGCGATCAGGTCGATCACGCCGCCAAGCTGACGGGCCGAAACGGGCGAGGTCTCGACGCTGAGCCCTTCCTTGTTCAGGCGGCCGAACAGTTCGTTGATGACCCAGTTCGCCGCCATCTTGCCGTCGCGACCGGTGGCCACCGCCTCGAAGTAATTGGCGTTCTCGACCTCGGCCGTCAGCACACCGGCATCATATTCCGACAGGCCAAGATCGTTGACGAAGCGCGCCTTCTTTTCATCCGGCAGTTCGGGCATTTCCGCGGCGATGCCGTCGACCCAAGCCTGCTCGATTTCAAGCGGCAGCAGGTCGGGATCGGGGAAATAGCGATAGTCGTGGGCTTCTTCCTTCGACCGCATCGACCGCGTCTCGCCCTTGTCGGGATCGTAAAGACGGGTTTCCTGCACGATCGTGCCGCCATCCTCGATGATGGCAATCTGGCGCCGGGCCTCGTATTCGATGGCAGCCTGGATGAAGCGCAGCGAGTTCATGTTCTTGATCTCGCAGCGGGTGCCCAGATGGCTGAAATCCTGGGTTTCCTGATAACGCTCGTAGGCGCCCGGCGCGCAGACAGAAACGTTCACGTCGGCGCGCAGGTTGCCGTTCTGCATGTTGCCGTCGCAGGTGCCCAGATAGCGCATGATCTGGCGGATCTTGGCGACATAGGCGGCAGCCTCCTCGGGGCCGCGAATGTCGGGGCGGCTGACGATCTCCATCAGCGCGACGCCAGTGCGGTTCAGGTCGACGAAGGACATGTTCGGATCCATGTCGTGGATCGACTTGCCGGCATCCTGTTCCAGATGGATGCGTTCAATGCGGACGCGGCGGGCGACGCCGGGGGCCATGTCCACGATCACCTCGCCCTCGCCCACGATCGGGTGGTAGAGCTGGCTGATCTGATAGCCCTGCGGCAGGTCCGGGTAGAAATAGTTCTTGCGATCGAAAGCCGAGCGCAGGTTGATCCCGGCCTTCAGGCCAAGGCCGGTCTTGACCGCCTGGGCCACGCAGAATTCGTTGATGACCGGCAGCATCCCCGGCATCGCCGCATCGACGAAGGCGACATGGCTGTTCGGTTCGGCACCAAAGCCCGTCGAGGCGCCGGAAAACAGCTTGGCGTTCGAGGCGACCTGGGCATGGACCTCAAGCCCGATGACCAGTTCCCAGTCCTGTTTCGCGCCCTGGATGACTTTGGGTTCCGGCGCGGTATAGGTCAGATGGTCGAGCATGGCGTTTCCCTTGGCATTTTGCGGGACGTTCTAGGCCCTCGGGGCGCGGCTCGCAAGTGTCGCGGCCGGGTCAGCGTCCGCCGGGGCGGCCCCGCGCCGCATAGTTCGGCAGGTCGTCTTCGTTCACCGAGATGGGGCCGGCGCTTGGGCCCTGGGAAAACCGCTCGACCAGGGCCGATTCAAGCTGGCGGTTCAACTCGCGGCTGCGCTCGATATATTCGGCGTTCGAGGCCAGAGCAACGCCGGGTTTCCAGACCTCGGCCAGCTGACGCAGCCCGGCGCGGTCCATCTGGTAATAGATCCGCTCAAGCTCGGCAGCCTCGTATTCCGACAGCCCCGCGCGTTCCAGCACATAGCGCCCGGCGCGGAGCGAGCTGTCAAAGGTCTCGCGCACGATATGGTCGACCTTGGCGCCGTAAAGCTGGAAAACGTTCACCCTGTCATAAGCCCGCGCGATGATGACGATGTCCGGCCGGATCTCGCGCGCATGATGGATCAGGCGCAGGTTCGCCTCGGGGTCGTCCAAGGCCGCGACCAGGATCCGGGCCTTGTCGATGCCCGCCGCGCGCAGGATCTCGGGCCGGGTCGGGTCGCCGTAATAGCCCTTGAAGCCGAAGCGGCGCATGACCTGGATCACCTCAAGGTCATGGTCCAGAACGATGGTGGGGAAGCCCGACATGGTGACAAGCCGGTTCACCACCTGGCCGAAGCGGCCGATCCCCGCGATGATGATGGGCTGCTGTTCCTCGATCACGTCGGGCGGGTCCGACGCGCGTTCCTCGGCGATGCGGCGCGAGATGTAGTCCGACAGCATGAACAGCAGCGGCGTCGCCAGCATCGACAGCGCGACGACCAGCAGCAGGGTCTGCGCCAGCGGTCGTGGAAAGATCGCCAGCGAAACGGCAAAGGCGATCAGCACGAAGGCGAATTCACCCGCCTGCGCCAGCGACAGGGTGAACAGCGTGCGGTCCCGCCCTCCCAGCCCGGTGGTGCGCGCAGTGGCATAAAGCACCAGCGACTTCACCGCGATCAGGGTGACGGTGGCCCCCAGAACGACAACCGGGCGATCGAACAGGATGTCGAAATTCATCCCGGCACCAACCGTGATGAAGAAAAGCCCCAGCAACAGCCCCTTGAAGGGCGCGATCTGGCCTTCAAGGTCGTGGCGGAACTCGGACCCGGCCAGCACCACCCCGGCAAGGAAGGTGCCAAGCGCAGGGGAAAGACCCACCATTTCCATCAGCGAGGCGATGCCGACGACGATCAGCAACGCCAGCGCGGTATCGAGTTCACCGATGCGCGAGGCGTTCACATAGCGGAATGCAGGGCGGACAAGATATTGCCCGATCGCGATGACGGCGGCGACGGCACCCAGCGTGACGGGGGCCAGCGCCCAGCCGGGCAGGTTGTTGAGCAGGTTGGCCGCCCCCTCTTCGGTCGCGCCGGGCACAGCGCGGGTCGCCAATAGCGGCAGAACTGCGATCATGGGGATGACGGCAATATCCTGCGTCAGCAGGACCGCAAAGGCGCTGCGCCCGCCCGCCGTCTGCATCAGCGACTTCTCGGACAGGGTCTGCAGGACGATGGCGGTCGAACTCAGCGACAGGATCATGCCGATCGCCAGCGCAACCTGCCAGCTTTGCCCAAGCGCAAGCGCCGCCAGCGCCAGCAACGCAACCGTTCCCAGGATCTGCATCCCGGCAAGCCCCAGCAGCTTGTGCCGCATCTGCCATAGGGTGCGGGGATCCAGTTCCAGCCCGATCAGGAACAGCATCATGACGACGCCGAATTCCGCAAAATGCTGCAGGTCGGCGCGCTCGCCCTCGCTTCCGGCAAGGCCCAGGACCGGCCCGATCAGGATGCCCGAGACCAGATAGCCAAGGACCGATCCCAACCCCAGCCGCGCCGACAACGGCACGGCAACGACCATCGTCAGCAGGTAAAGCGTCGCAACCGGCAGCAGGGCTTCCATCTATCGCCCGTCCAGCATCCTGAGTTCGCGGACCCGACCGGCCTTGACATAGGTAAGGCGGCCATCGCCGATCGAGTTGATGGTGCCGCCGTCGATCTTGTCGCCCAGCCGGACGGTCACGACCTTGCCATTGCGCAGACGGATCAGCGCGCGGCTGGCATTGCCCGCGCCAATGATGCCGATGATCGTGGTCCGGCCGGTGTCCAGCGCGCGCGACTGCGTTGCCGCCTTGGCGACACTGGCCGTCGTCGCGCCGCCGCGCGCGGCATTGCTGGCGATTTCGGGTTCGTCATCGACCTCTGGCGGCTTGTATTGCTGCTGGCGGGCGCGGGCCGTGCGCTCTTCGGCGGCGGCCTGGGCACGGGCACGAGCCTCGGCCTGGGCGCGGGCCTGCGCCTCGGCGGCGGCATCGGCCTGGGCGCGGGCGCGGATGCGCGCCTCGGCCTGGGACTGCAACTGCTCATCCAGCGCACGGCGGGCGGCCAGCTCGGCCTCGTCGGGGCCGGGGGCGGCTGCGGCGGCGACCGCAGCGGCACCGGCACCCGCGGCAGCGGGCGTATCCGGCTTGTCGTCATCGGCGGCGCGCGCCGGCCCATCCTCGGTCCGCCGGGGCGGCAAGGGCGAAGAGTTCAGCGCTGACAGCTTGATCGCGTTCGGGATGGCGGGCGAGGCATCGACCGCTGCCGCAATCGCCTTTTCGACCGCCTCTTCCGAAATGCGGTGAGTGCCGCCCGGCCGGGCCGCCGGACGCATCGAGCCGCGCAGCGAAGCTGGCGCAGCCGCCGTGGTCTGGTCAGGCGCGGTGTCTGCTGCCCTGGCGGTTTTACCCGATGCCTTTGTTGCGGCCTTGGCCGGACGCTCTGGCGGGGCGGCCGTGGCCGAACGCAGGGCATCCTCGACGGCCGAGGGCGAAACCGCATCCGTGACGGTCTTCGCGTCCTTCGGCTTGCGCAGCGGGCGCGCCTCGGCCAGCCGGACGGCGGGACGGGTCACAGTCGGCTGCGGCAGGGCCAGCCCGTGGCGGCGCAGATCCTGCACCAGCGCATCAAGCTGAAGCCGGTCCGCGTCGTCCAGAAGCTGGGCATCCGTTTCCGGCTGGATGATCTCTGGCACCGAGCCTTCGGGGCGCTGCGGCGGCCGCGCCCTGTGGGTCGGAGCCGTCACCGGGATCTCGCGCGTATCCGCGGCGCTGGACACCTTCTCGCGGGTATGCGCGGGCGCGGAACTCCGCACGGGCGGACGGGCGCTGGCCGTGGGCCGCGTCGATTTCTGGCTGGCCGCATATGGCAGCGGATCCGATGGGACGCGCGGCGCCGTGTCCATCCGCGGCGTCGAGGTCTGGGGGGTGCTGCGGCGCGGGGAAAGCTGCGGGCGGGCCGAGCTGCTCAGCTGCGGTTTGGCGGCAGCAGGAGCGTCCGCTTCCGATGCAGCCTGCGCAGGCGCGGGCGCGGCGACCTTGCGGTTCGCGCTGGCCGGGCGTCCGGTCCCGACCGTGCTGCGGGTCGGGGCTGGCGCCGCGCTGCGGGTCTGGCTGGACGCAGGCGGCTGGACCGCCGCAGGTTTCACAGCTGGAACCGTCGCCGCCGGCTTGGCCGGGGCGGGCTGAGCGGTCGCGGCTTCGGGGGTGGGAGCGGAAGGAGTGTCCGCCACCGCGGGAACAGGATCAGAGACAGCGGCGGTGGTTTCGGCAGGTGCTGCGGCAGGCGGCGGAACCACGGCGGCGGCCACCGCGGCGGCGGCCACGACAACGCGGCGCGCATCCCTATCGCTCATTTCGTGCAGCATCAGCGGCGGCAGCGCCTCTGGCTCGGTCACTGTGCTGTCAGCAGTGACGGAAGCGGCAGCGGTATCTTCGCGCAAAGTGGCCGGAGCTGCGGACAGATCCGTGGTCGGGGAAACGGCCTGCGCCGCGTCGGCAGCGGGCATCTCGGCCGCGGGATCTTCGGCGGAAAGCGCCTGGGCAGCGGGGTCCGTGACGGCCTCGTCGCTGGCCTGATATTCTTCGACCGGATCTTCTGCCGTTGGATCGGCTGCGTTCGGATCCTCGACCACGGGCGCATCCGCCGCGGGCAGATCGACGGCAGCGACCTGCACCGGGGTGGGATCCGGGGCGATCTGTGCGACAGGCTTGTCCTGCGCAAGGAAGGCCCAGGCAATCGCCAGCCCGACCACCAGCACGGCAAGCATCACGAACAGGCCGGAATGACGACGCATGGAGGTCCGGGCCGAAGCCGGACGAACGGGGGCCGATGGCGCCGCGCCGGGAACGCGGTTCTGCCGCGCCTCGGCAGCGCGCTGGTGCACTGCCCGGGCGCGCGGATTCAACGGATCAGCCGGGGCCGCCTCGGATTGGGGCGGATGGCGCAGGATCGCGGCCGCCTCGGGGGACATGTCAGGCCGTTCGGCATCTTCGAAAGCCGTATCGGGATCCTGCTCGTCCCTTTCGGCAAGGGGTGGCAAAGGCTGGAAGCTGGTTTCCGCCACCGAACCGGCGTCGCTCGCGGTCCCCGAGGGGTGCCCGGCCGGTTCCTCGTCCTCGGCGGGGCTGTCCGGGGGCACTGTGTCAAGGTCATCCGCGGCCTCGGCCAGGGGTGCATCCCCGGCCGCTTCCGCAGCGTCCTGCAACGCCTCGTCTGGGGCGTCTTCGGCCGCTTGCGGCACGAACTCGTCCTGGGTCGGGTCGTCCTTTGCCACCTCGACATCGTCCGAAAACATCAGCGCGGCAGCGGTCACGCCCGCCTGCGCAGGGTCGATGACGGGGCGCTGGCGCCCGGGCGCGGCCAGGGCGAAATCGGGCTCGCCAACGAACTGGTCATGCTCGGGATCGGCCGAGAAGCGCTGCCCCTCGAACCCGTATTCACGGGCGAACTCCAGCGCCTCGCGCAGGGTCTGGCGCGCAACCGCGGCGACGCGCACGCTGTCCCCCTCGCCCTCCCAGTCGAAGGAAAGCTCGTCGATGGGATAGGGGGTCAGCCCGTCCAGCGATTTTGCCACCGCCCTTTCGCGGTCGCCCGAAGGCGCGATGGTCAGGGTCGTGTAAAGGATCTGGTCGTCTGGGATCACCAGCGTCACCGCCAACGGAACCTCTGCCCCTTCGCCCGTCGCCATCGTCCGCAATTCGGTCAGCATGTCGTGAAAATCGGGTTCGTCGAAATCTACCGAGCCGAGATGACGCCATGCAGGCTTGCGCTCATGCGGTCGCGACGGCGTGAAAGGGTCACGCTTCTGCAGGTGCACGGCGTCCCCGCTGAAAGTCAGGGCGTATTCGGTAACGGAATCAAGCGACATCTATCGGCTTTGCCTTGCAGATCCGGGCGCCGCGGCGCGACTTCAAATTGTATGCATGAACTACCTCAGATCACGCCGCGTGAAAAGCGGAACACCCTTTTGTGAGGGATCGGAAGCGATGGTTTCGCGTTAGACCGTTTCGACTGCAACACCTGCGGCCGGGACGCCCGACCGCACCAAGGAGAACCAGAGATGACCCCTTTCCGACCGTTCCTGACGGCTGTCTCGCTTGCGGCGCTGCTGGCCGCGCCTGCCATGGCGCAGTCCCCCGCGCCCGGCCCGAACGAAGCGCCGTCGGCCGGGATGGGCCACAAGATGCCGCATCACGCCGCCAAGCTGACCGTCACCGGGCAAGGACGATCGAGCGCGGCCCCGGATCTTGCGCTGATCACCCTGGGTGTCAGCACCGAGGCCGCAACCGCTGAAGAGGCGATGACCCAGAACTCCAGCCGCCAGAAGGCCGTGATTGACGCGCTGACCGCCGAGGGCGTCGAGGCGCGCGACATCCAGACCGCCGGGCTGAGCCTGTCGCCGAAGATGGTCTATGATAACAACCAGCCGCCGAAGATGGTGGGCTATGTCGCGCAGAACACCGTGAACGTCCGCGTCCGGGATCTTGACGGCCTAGGCGCAGTGCTGGACCGGCTGGTTTCGACCGGTGCGAACGAGATCAGCGGGATCAGCTTCGCCCGTGAGGACATGGCCGAGGCCGAGGACAAGGCCCGTGCCGACGCCGTGGTCGATGCCCGCCGCCGCGCCGAATTGATGGCCGAGGCGGCCGGGATGCGGCTTGGCCAGATCCGGATGCTGTCCGACGCGGCCATCCCCGAAGGCCCGCGCCCGCTGATGGCGATGCGCGCCGAGGCCAAGGCGGATTCCTCGGTCCCGATCGCCGCGGGTGAGCTTGAAGTCAGCGCGCAGGTCACCGCGGTCTTCGATCTTCTGCCCGCTGAAGGTGCCCCTGACGCCCCGAAGGCACCTGCCGAGTAAGGCCTGAAACTGGATGAGAAAGGCGGCGGAACCCATTCCGCCGCCTTTGTTATTTTCAGATGCTCGGCGGTGGTGAGCATTGCGGAAATGCGATCGCCGCCGGGCCCGTGGCACCGGCGGCGAATGGGTATTTGGAAAACGGTGAAGACCGCGATGGGTCAGCCGCGCAACTCTCGGATCAGTGCCGCGAGATGTTCGGTCGATGGGTCATGGCCGGGCGATGCCACACCGTCCAGAAGCGGTGCCACCTGCAGCGCAAGTTCCTTGCCCAGCTCCACGCCCCATTGATCGAAGCTGTTGATCCCAAGGATCACGCCTTCGACAAAGACGCGATGTTCGTAAAGCGCCACGATCTGCCCAAGAACGAAGGGCGTGAGTTCGGGAAAGACCAGTGTCGTCGATGGCCGGTTGCCCGGAAAGACCCGGTGGCGGGCCTGGCGTTCAAGTTCCGCCCCCTCAAGGCCCTTCGCCCGCATTAGCCCGCGCGCCTCGTCAAGCGAGCGGCCGCGCATCAGCGCCTCGGACTGGGCAAGGCAGTTCGCGGCCAGAAGCAGGTGGTGATGGGCAAGGTCCGACTCATGCCCACGCGCCGCCAGCATGAATTCGCAGGGGATGACCTGCGTGCCCTGATGGATCAGTTGATAGAAGGCGTGCTGGCCATTCGTCCCCGGCTCTCCCCAGATCACCGGGCCCGAGGGCAGGGTCAGGTCGCTGCCATCCATCGCCACCCGCTTGCCGTTCGATTCCATCTCGAGCTGCTGGAGATAGGCCGGCAGGCGTGCAAGCCGATTGTCATAGGGCAGGACGGCGCGGGTGCCATAGCCGCAGACCTGATTGTGCCACAGGCCGACCAGCGCGAGCAGCACCGGCAGGTTCTGCCCGTCCGGCGCGGAACGGAAATGGCGGTCCATCGCCAGCCCGCCGGCAAGGAATTCGTCGAAGGCATCCGGGCCGATGGCGATCATCAGAGACAGGCCGATCGGGCCCCACATGGAATAGCGCCCGCCGACCCAGTCCTCGAACCCGAAGACACGGTCCGCATCGATGCCCCATTGAGCGGTCTTGCCCTGGGCCGAACTCAGCGCCGCGAATTGGGTGGCCGGGGTCGTCACCGATCCGGCCATCCAGTCCCGGGCGGTCGCGGCATTGGTCATCGTCTCGATCGTGGTGAAGGTCTTGGAGGCGACGATCACCAGCGTCGTCGCGGGATCAAGACCCTTCAGCGCGTCCGCGATATCCGCCCCGTCCACGTTCGAAACGAAATGCACCCGCGGCCCGTCATGCCAGGGCGACAAGGCCCGCGTCGCCATGGCCGGGCCAAGGTCGGAACCGCCGATGCCGATGTTCACGACATCGGTGAAGCGCCCGCCCTGCCCCGAAAACGCGCCGCTGCGCACGCGCGCGGCAAAATCGCGCATGTGCTGATGGGTCTCGCGCACCTGAGGCATGACGTCCTTGCCGTCGACGGTCACGCTGCCGTCAAGGTTGCGCAAGGCGGTGTGCAGGACGGCCCGATCCTCGGTTTCGTTGATGCGCTGGCCTGCGAACATCGCGTCACGACGGGCGGCGACGGGGGCCGCCAGTTGCAACAGCAGGTCGCGCGCCGTGGCGTCGATCGCCGTCTTCGACCAGTCGAAGACCAGCCCGTCGGCCGAGGTCGCAAAGCCTGTCGCGCGACCGGGATCGGCGGCAAACAGATCCTCGATCCGCAGGTCGCCCTGCTGCCGGTGGTGTTCGGCCAAGCGCTTCCAGATGTCGTTCATGTCAGGTTACTCTGCCCAGTGCACGGTAATATCGCCCAGAAAGGCGCGGATCGGCGCGTCGCGCGCATCAAGCGTCTGGGCACGTTCCAGCGCCTCGCGCTTGTCGGCGCCGGTGATCATCAGATGCGGGCAAATCGCCTTTTGCAGCGCCGAGGCGGTCAGCGTGATCCGGGGTTCGTCCTTGATGCTGCGCACCGCCATCACCGGGGGCGCATGGGGGGCAAGGGCCTGCGCCGTCTCGGGGGCGCCGGGAAACAGGCTTGCGGTATGCATGTCCGTGCCCATGCCCAAAAGCAGCACCGTGATCGGCAGCAGAGGCTGGATCTGGGCGGCAAGTGTGTCGACCGCCTGCTCGGGCTCGGGGTCGCCCGTATAAAGGTCGATATAGCGGGCTGCGGCCGCATTGTTCGTCAGAAGGTGGCGATGCAGCAGGCGGCTGTTCGAACGCACATGTTCGCCGTCCACCCAGCGTTCGTCGTTCAGAAAGACCGTGACCCGCGACCAATCCAGATCGCCACCCGACAGCGTGTCGAAAAGAGGGCCGGGCGTCGTTCCCCCCGGAACGCAAAGGGTTGCCGTCTCGTTCACGCGCAGATGCTGGGCCAGTTCGCCCGAGATCTTGCGGGCCAGCGACAGGGCCATCATCTCGCGGTCGGGGTATTCGACGAATTCCATGGTCACGGCCTGATCTCCCTCCAGCGGCGGTTGTCGCGATGCAGAAGGCGCAGCGCCTCCTCGGGTCCGCTTGAGCCCGCATCATAAGGCTCGGGGCGTTTCGATCCAGCCTCCCATTCGGCGATGATGGGATCGGTCCAGGCCCAGGCCGCCTCGACCTCGTCGCCGCGCATGAACAGGGTCTGGTTGCCGCGGATCACATCCATGATAAGCCGTTCATAGGCATCGGGCATGTCGGTGCCGTTCGCCCCCAGCGCGTCGGCAAAGCTCATGTCCAGGGGCACCTGCACCAGGCGCATCCCGCCCGGCCCCGGCTCCTTGATCATCACCGTCAGGTCCATGCCTTCGTTCGGCTGCAGCTTGATGACAAGCTGGTTCGAACGCGGGCCGTCCACCTCGTCAAAGATCGAATGCGGCGGCGCCTTGAACGTCACCACGATTTCGCTGGTCCGGGCGCGAAGCCTTTTGCCCGTGCGCAGATAGAAGGGCGTGCCAGTCCAGCGCCAGTTGGCGATGTTCACCTTCAGCGCGACATAGCTTTCGGTGCGTGAGGCGGGGTTGTCGACGTCGCGCAGGTAATCCGAACCGTCCGGCCCGCCGTGATACTGCCCGCGCACGATGTCCCCCGGCGTCAAGGGCTCCAGCGCGCGGATGACCTTCAGCTTTTCGTCGCGGACCGCGTCCGGATCGAAGTGATAGGGCGGCTCCATCGCGATCAGGCACAGAAGCTGCATCATGTGGTTCTGGACCATGTCGCGGATCGCGCCGGAATGATCGTAATATTCGCCACGCCCGCCGACGCCCACCGTTTCGGCCACGGTGATCTGGACGTGATCGACGTATTGCGCGTTCCACAGCGGCTCGAAGAGCATGTTGGCGAAGCGCACGGCCATCAGGTTCTGGACGGTTTCCTTGCCCAGATAATGGTCGATCCGATAGATCTGGTTTTCCGCGAAATGCCGGGCCAGCGTGGCATTCAGCTCGCGCGCCGTGGCAAGGTCGCGGCCAAAGGGCTTCTCGACCACGATGCGGCTGTTTGCATCGGCGATGCCGTGATCGGCAAGGCGCTGCGCAATGTCGCCGAACAATGCGGGGGCAACCGAGAAGTAGAAAGCATGCACCACGCCCTGCCGGATGCGGGCCTTGAGTTCCTGCCACCCATCGGTTCCGCGCGCATCGATGGCGACGTAACCAAGATGCGACAGGAAATCGTCAAGCTGGGACAGGTCTTCGGTCGGACCGGCGAACTCCCGGATCGCGTTGCGCGCTTCCTCGCGGAAGGCGGCGTCGTCCTGACGTGTGCGCGCCGCGCCGATGATCTGGGCCGAGGGCGGGATCTGGCCCGCCACATAGCGCCGGTAAAGCCCCGGCAGGATCTTGCGATGCGCAAGATCGCCAGTCGCGCCAAAGACCACCAGGTCGAATTCTTCCACCGGAATGATGCGCGAAACCATCAGGCCCTCCTCGTCCATGGGAATGGGACTAGCGTCTGTTAGCGATAACATCAACCCTGCCCTCATCTTTACCTACCCTCGCCCGATCCGCGCTGCGCCGCAACATCCGACCCTGCCAGCCGGTCGATCGCCTTGGCAAGACGTGGCAAGCGGGCGCGGCGCATCAACTCCTTGCGAGCGAGTTCGCCGCCAGCGCGCCGCGCGCGATCCTGCGTCGCCGCGACCGCGCCCAGCACGGGATCGGGGTGATTGAGGAAAAAATCGCGAAGAAATTCATCGGGGTGAATGGCGGCAAGCCCTGCCGCCGCCAGGGCACTGCGGGGAAAATCGCGCAGGTTCGCCGTCACGATCAATCCCGCCCCCGACGCCAGAGCAGCCTCGACCACATGGCGGTCGGCGGGATCGGGCAGATCAAGCCCCTCTGCCCCGCCAGAGGGCAGGGTCATCGCCTGCGGGAACCGATCCTGCAGCAGCGCAATTTCGACCCCGGCGGGGACGCCTTGCCGGTCTGCGGCATATCGCCATTCGTCAAGGATGCGCTGCGACCAGACCGGCTGGAACAATCCCGCCGCCGCCACGTCGCACAAAATCTCGCGCAGGACGGTGGGATAAAGAACGCAGGCGTCCAGGACCGCCTTCATCCGTCCAGCCGGAAGAACAGGGCCTTCAGGTACCCCGTTTCGGCCAGTTGCGGCAGCGTCGGGTGATCGGGTCCGGCCTGCCCGGTATGGATCAGCTGGCTGCGACGTCCGCCCCGGCCGATACCGCGGGCGCTGGCATTGCGGAACGAGGTCAGGTCGGCCGCATGGCTGCACGAGCAAAGGCCCAGATAGCCGCCCGGCGCGACCAGCGGGGCCGCCAGCTTCGCCACGCGTTCATAGGCCCGCAGCCCCGCCTCCAGCGCCTGTTTCGAAGGGGCGAAGGCCGGTGGGTCGCAGATCACCACGTCGAATTGCGCGCCCTCGGCCGCCAGCGCCTCCATCTGCGTAAAGGCATCACCCTGCCGGATCACAAGCCGGTCGGCCGCGCCCATCGCCTTTGCCCCGCCCTGCGCCAGTTGCAGCGCCGGCGCCGAGCCGTCGATGCAGGTCGCCTGCACGGCACCGCCGGCCAGCGCGGCAAGGCCAAAGCCGCCGACATGGGAAAACACGTCCAGAACGCGCGCGCCCTTGGCCAGACGCTGGGCAAAGGCGTGGTTGGGGCGCTGGTCATAGAACAGGCCCGTTTTTTGTCCCTGCATCAGGTCCGCAAGATAGATGGCGCCATTCATCGACACCTCGACCGGACCGGACATCTCGCCCGACAGGATCTCCAGCCGCTCGTCCAGTCCCTCAAGGCCGCGCGCCCGTCCCTGTCCGTTCAGGATCACGGTGCGCACGCCCGTCACCTCGCGCAGCGCGGCGGCGATCTCGGTCGACATGCGCTCGGCCCAGGCGGCATTGGGCTGGATGACGGCGGCGTCGCCAAAGCGGTCGATGATGGTGCCGGGAAGCCCGTCCGACTCGGCATGGACAAGGCGGTAGAAGGGCTTGTCGAACAGCCGCTCGCGCAGCGCAAGTGCGCGCGACAGGCGCGCAGCAATCCAGTCACCGTCGATGCGCGCGCCGGGGTCGGCGTCCATCACTCGCGCGATGATCTTGGAGTTCGGATTGACCGTGCACAGGCCCAGCGGGCGATGTTCGGCATCCTGAAGCTCGGCGAAACTTCCGGGGGCAATCGCGCGGGTGCGGCGGTCGGTCACCAGTTCATCCGCAAAGACCCAAGGGAAACCATGTCGGATCGCCTGGGGTTTGGACTTGGGGCGCAGGCGGATGATGGGCAGGTCAGCGGTCATTTTGGGCCTCGTTCGAACGGCGCAGGATTGCCACGACCCGGCGCGCGGGGCAAGTGTGACGCGGTTGCGCCGTTATCGCTAACGGACTATATAACCGCTCAGGAGGACGCCAGCCATGACCTTGCACGCCACCGTCGACCGAGTGACCGACCGCATTCGCGAACGTTCGGCCAAGACCCGCTCGGACTATCAGACAAAGATCGCCCGCGCTGCCGAGGACGGCCCGCGCCGCGCACATCTGTCTTGTGGCAATCAGGCCCATGCCTATGCGGCCATGCCCGACAAAGATGATTTCGCCGCAGCGCGCAAGCCCAATGTCGGGATCATCACCGCTTATAATGACATGCTGTCCGCGCATCAGCCCTATGAACGCTATCCCGATCTGATCCGGCGCGCCGCCCATGCGGCAGGCGCGACCGCGCAGGTCGCGGGCGGGGTTCCGGCGATGTGCGACGGCGTTACGCAGGGCCGCGCCGGGATGGAGCTGTCGCTGTTTTCGCGCGATGTGATCGCGCTTGCCTCGGGCGTTGCGCTGTCCCATGACACCTTCGATTCAGCGCTTTATCTGGGCGTCTGCGACAAGATCGTGCCCGGCCTTGTGATCGCCGCCGCGACCTTCGGCCATATTCCCGCCGTCTTCATTCCGGCCGGGCCGATGCCCTCGGGCCTGCCCAATGACGAGAAGTCCAAGGTCCGCCAGCAATTCGCCGCAGGCGAAGTCGGGCGAGAGGCCCTGATGGCGGCCGAAATGGCCAGCTATCACAGCCCCGGCACCTGCACATTCTATGGCACCGCGAATTCGAACCAGATGCTGATGGAGTTCATGGGCCTGCACCTGCCGGGCTCAAGCTTCGTGAACCCCAACACGCCGCTGCGCGAGGCGCTGACGACGGCCGCCGTTACCCGAGCCGCCGCGATCACGCGACTGGGCAACGACTATCTGCCCGCGGGCGACGTGCTGGATGAACGCGCCTTCGTGAACGGGATCGTTGGGCTGATGGCGACGGGTGGATCCACCAACCTGATCATCCACCTGCCCGCGATGGCCCGCGCGGCGGGCGTCCTGCTTGATATCGAGGATTTCCACGACCTGTCGGAATGCGTCCCCCTGATGGCCCGTGTCTATCCGAACGGGCTGGCGGACGTGAACCACTTCCATGCCTCTGGCGGGCTGGGCTTCATGATCGGCCAACTGATCGAAGCGGGCCTGCTGCATCCCGACGTCAAGACCATCGCGGGTGGCGGGCTGGACCTTTACGCGCAGGAACCGAAATTGCACGACGGGCAGGTCCATTGGGTCGAGGGCGCGCGCGCATCGTTGAACGACAAGATCCTGCGCCCGGCCTCGGACCCCTTCGCGGCGACCGGCGGTCTGAAGCAGCTGGACGGCAACCTTGGCCGGGGCGTCATCAAGGTGTCCGCCGTTGCCCCCGAACGCCATGTCATCGAGGCCCCGGCCCGCGTCTTTTCGGACCAGGAAGAGGTCAAGGCCGCCTTCAAGCGCGGCGAGTTCACCCAGGATACGATCGTCGTAGTCCGTTTCCAGGGTCCGCGTGCCAACGGAATGCCTGAACTGCATTCGCTGACACCCACGCTGGCGGTGCTTCAGGATCGCGGGCTGCGGGTCGCGCTGGTGACGGACGGGCGCATGTCGGGCGCCTCCGGCAAGGTTCCCGCCGCGATCCACGTCTCGCCCGAGGCAGCGAATGGCGGTCCGCTTGCGCGGCTGCGTGACGGCGACCTTCTGCGCCTTGACGCCACGCGCGGGGTGTTGGAATGCCTGAGCGAGGATTTCGATGCGCGCGAGAATGCAAGCTTTGACCCCGCGCGTTCGGCCGAAGGCATGGGGCGCGAGCTGTTCGCGGCCTTCCGCGCCCACGTCGGCCCCGCGACCGAAGGGGCTGCGGTCGTCGTCTGACGGCTGCGCCGCCCTGCCCTAGATGCCTTCGGCGGCGGCCGAGGGCACGATCGGGGGACCAAAGCGGTCGATCATGCGGTGGCGGATCTGGTCGCGGATCTGGCGATAGATCGCCAGCTTCGCGTCGCGCGATTCCGCCAGCCCCGTCGGGTCCATGATCGGCCAGTACTCGACCTCAAGATGCGAAACCCGCGTCAGTTCCAGCGCCTGCCTTTGGCTGGCCGGCGACAACGCCACCACCAGGTCGAAACTGCCCAGGTCGTCGCCCCATTCCTTCATCTCGGCGAATGAACGAGAGCGGTGCTGCGAGATCTCGATCCCGAGTTCCTTGCAGACGGCGATGGCGAAGCCGTCCACCTCCATGTCGTTCTTGACGCCTGCCGACTGGACATAGGCTGCACGACCGTAGAAGTGCTTCATCATCCCCTCGGCGATCGGGGACCGAATCGCATTGTGGTCGCAGCAGAACAGCACCGAATGGGGGATCTGTCCTGCCACGGATTACTCCGGGATCAGCGCGCAGATCAGTGTGAACAGCCTGCGCGACGTGTCGATATCGACAACCGCCTTACCCTCAAGCCGTTCCTGCAGGGTGCGCGCGCCCTCGTTGTGAATGCCCCGGCGGGCCATGTCGATCGCCTCGATCTGGGCGGGAGGCAGGCGCTTCACCGCGTCGAAATAGCTTGCGCAGATCTGGAAGTAGTCCTTGACCGTCTGGCGGAATGGACCCATCGCAAGGTGGAATTCCGCCACCTTCTCGCCCCCCTCGGTCGAGATGTCGAAGACCAGCCGCTTTTCCCGCAGTGCAAGCACCAGCGCATAGGGCCCCGCAGGCACGGCTTGTCCTTCCCGGCCCGGCAGGCTGAAGCTGTTGTCTTCGAGCAAATCGAAAACGGCAACGCGGCGGTCCTGCTCCATCTCGGGAGAGGCCGGAGGCATGGCCCTGTCGTCGATCTCGACACGGCACAGCCGGGCCGTGGCCGCAATCGCGATCATCCCTGCCCTCCGTTCAGCGCGCGGATCCGCGAGGCAACGGAAAGCCCATGGGCCGAAAGCCCCTCCGAGGCGGCCAGCACCACCGCAACGGGGCCGATCTTCGCCAAAGCCTCGGGGGTCAGCCGCGCCATCGTCGTGCGCTTCATGAAGTCCATCACCGACAGTCCCGACGAAAAACGGGCCGAGCGCGCAGTCGGCAGGACGTGGTTCGGTCCGCTGACGTAATCGCCCACCGCCTCGGGGGTCCAACCGCCCAGGAAGATCGCGCCAGCATGGCGGGTCTTAGCGGCAAGTGCCTCCGGGTCGTCGACGCAAAGTTCAAGATGTTCGGGCGCAATGCGATCCGAAAGGGTCGCCGCCTCGTCCAGATCGCGGGTCAGGATCACGGTGCCATAATCGCGCCAGCTTGCCCCGGCGACCTTTGCGCGGGGCAATGTCGGCAAAATCCGCTCGACCTCAAGGACTACTGCATCGGCCAGCGCCTTGTCGGGGGTAATCAGGATCGACTGCGCATCGGCGTCATGTTCCGCCTGCGCCAACAGGTCCAGCGCCAGCCATTCCGGGTTCTGCGCGCCCTCGGCAATGATCAGCACCTCGGATGGACCGGCGATCATGTCGATCCCGACGCGACCAAAGACATGCCGCTTGGCCGCCGCGACATAGGCATTGCCGGGCCCGGTGATCTTGTCGACCGGTCGGATCGTCTCGGTGCCATAGGCCATTGCGGCGATGGCCTGGGCGCCCCCGATGCGATAGATTTCATCGACGCCCGCCAGTTGCGCGGCCAGCAGCACCAGCGGATTGACCTGCCCATTCGGCGTCGGCACGCAGATCACCAGCCGTTCGACACCCGCGACGCGCGCCGGAATCGCGTTCATGAGCACCGAAGAGGGATAGCTGGCCTGCCCGCCCGGCACATACAGGCCCGCCGCCGAAACCGGCGTCCAGCGCCAGCCCAGCGTCGCCCCCTCGGGGTCGGTCCATTCCATGTCCTCGGGCAATTGCCGCGCGTGATAGGCGCGGATGCGGTCGGCCGCCACAGTCAAGGCCGCCCGCTCTTCATCCGAAACAAGGGCGATCTGCGCCGCGATCTCGTCCTTGTCGAAGGCCAGCGTCTGCGGTGTCAGGGCCACCCGGTCGAAGCGTCCGCTCAAATCGACCAGAGCTTCGTCCCCGCGTTCCCGCACATCGGCGATGATCGAGGTCACGACGTCGTTCACATCGGCCGAATCCTCACGCTTCATGGAAAGCATGGCGGCAAAGCGCTGCTGGAAATCGGGTTCGGCGGTCGACAGATGGATGGGCATGGTCACACTCGTAATGGTTGGACCTTGTTAGCCGCTGCCGCCCGGCGGCTCAAGCGGCCTGCGCCTGCTTGCCGCCGGAGGAATCGCGGTGGATCGTCGCGCCCCGCAAGGGGCGCGGCGTGGCGCGGCCGCCGCTAGTCCTCGGGGTGTTCCGGCGCGCGGCGGGACGGCGCGACATAGGGTCGCGTCACATCGCGCAGTTCGACGTTCAGGCATTCCGCATCGACCGAAAGCGTGCCGTCGCCCGCGAATTCCAGCAGCAGTTGGCCGGTCCCATCCTCACCCGCCTGCCAGCGCAGCGCCAGCAGTTCCAGGATCAGGTCGGCATCCTCGCGGTCGATCCCGTCGCTTTGCACGCGGGTCACGTCCGAGATCAGCAGGACCGTCCGCACCCGTTCATAGGGCCGCTCTTCGCGGCGCGCACTGTCCGCGTCTTCCCAGCGAAAGCGGTTCAGCAGCAGCGCAAGCTGGCGGTGGCGCAGGTCATAGGAAATCTCGGTGATCGGCAGGATCGCATCCTGGACCAGGGCGGAAACAACCGTCAGATCCTCGACATCCCCCGCCATCAGCGCCAGGGGCGCGGGATCGGCATCGCTGAAACGCGCGTCATTCATCGGATGGTGTCCCCTTGATACGTTCGATATCGGCGCCCACGCCCCGCAGCTTGCGCACGACCTTCTCATAGCCGCGGTCAAGGTGATAGACGCGGCTGACCACGGTTTCACCCTCGGCCGCCAGTCCGGCGAGGATCAGGCTGACCGAGGCGCGCAGGTCCGTCGCCATGACCCGCGCCCCGCGCAGCTTGTCGACGCCGTGGACTGTCGCATGTCCGCCATGCACTTCGATACGCGCACCCATGCGGGTCAGTTCCGGCGCATGCATGAAGCGGTTCTCGAAAATCTTCTCCTCAAGCACCGAAGTCCCCTCGGCCATGCACAGCAGCGCCATCATCTGCGCCTGCAGGTCTGTCGGGAAGCCGGGGAAAGGCTCGGTCACGACATCGACCGCCCGGATGCGGCCGTTCTTGCGTGCAACCTTCAGCCCCCGGTCGGTTTCCGTCACCTCGATCCCAGCGGCATCCAGCTTCTCGCAGAAGGCCGAAACCAGGTCGATCCGGCCACCAAGGCATTCAACCTCGCCCCCGCAGATAGCGGGAGCCAGCATGTAGGTGCCAAGCTCGATCCGGTCCGTGACCACCGGATGGGTCGCCCCGGACAAGGCCTGCACCCCTTCGATCGTGATGGTCGAGGTGCCCTCGCCCTCGATATTCGCGCCCATGCGGCGCAGGCACTGCGCAAGATCGACGATCTCGGGCTCGCGGGCAGCGTTTTTCAGGACCGTCGTGCCCCGGGCAAGAGTCGCCGCCATCAGCGCATTTTCGGTTGCACCGACCGAGACGATCGGAAAATCGATCACCGCACCGCGAAGCCCGCCCACGGGCGCCTTGGCATGGACATAGCCATCGCGCAGATCCAGTTCCGCTCCCATGGCCTCAAACGCCTTCAGGTGCAGGTCCACCGGCCGCGCACCGATCGCACATCCGCCCGGCAACGAAACGATTGCCTGCCCGTCCCGCGACAGCATCGGTCCCAGAACCAGAATCGAGGCCCGCATCTTGCGCACGATGTCGTAATCGGCGGTATGGCTGTTCAGGTCGTGGCTGGACAGTGCCAGGACCTGTCCGTCCTGCAGGCTGGCGACCTCTGCCCCCAGCGAGCGCAGCAGGTCGGTCATGGTCCGGATGTCCGACAGACGCGGCGCATTGGTCAGCGTCAGCGGCTGGTCGGTCAGCAGGGTCGCGGGCATGAGCGTCAGGCAGGCATTCTTCGCACCGGCGATCGGAATTTCGCCGTGAAGCGGCCCGTTGCCCCTTACAATGATCTGATCCATCTATTCCTCGTCCTCGGGCATCGGCCCGTCCTGTATCGCCCGCGCCGCAGGCCCATCCTGATCGGGGGAATCGTCCTGTGCGGCGCGTGCCCGCCCCTGCGTCTTGCGACGGGCAAGATTCGCGCGCAACGCGGCTTTCAGCCTCGCTTCGCGGTCGTTCACAACATCCGGCTTGCGGGGTCCCTTTGTCATGGCCCCCTGTTACCGCCTGAGCAGCCTTGCGTCCAGCATCGGGCTTTCCGTGCGAGGCAACCGGAGATTTCATTTTTTCTTGCACCACCCCCTTGCACCCCCCGATCAGTCGGTCTAAACGCCCTCCACCGGCGCTGCGGTAGCTCAGTGGTAGAGCACACCCTTGGTAAGGGTGAGGTCGAGAGTTCAATCCTCTCTCGCAGCACCAGTAAAACCCCCTAAAATAATTGCAGAAATCGACGGTCGCGAAATTCATCGCTCCGGTGAGATTCTGGCATTGGACACACCATGGACACACCGGATTGCGGGGCTATGCGGGCTTGCGACGCTGCGTCTCCGCTCAGCCCCCGGCCAGCGCCTCCCGCGCCACTTCCTCCAGCGTGGTCGCGATCGCCCGAATCTCAGCCAGAGCCTCCGCCCCGCCCCTCGCGCGCAGCCGCGCCGCGAGCTGATCGCAGAGATTGCCAAGCGGCATAGTCGCCACGATCGGCGCAGCCCGCCGCCGGGGCGCGCCCTCGCGGGCGATCTTGGTCACCGACTGCCGCAGGGTGCGTGGATTGATGGACGGCCGCGACCGCGTAGCCGTCTGCAATTCATATGCGCCCACCACTTCTGTCTCATGCGTGGCACACCAGAGGAGGTCCATGCGCCAGGGCAACGGCAGATCGGCAAAACCCTCGGCCTCGCACCATCCCTTCAGCGCCCGCGAATAGGGCGCGCCGACCGGGACGGCCGCGCCCGCTGCCTGCATGGCGTGTCGCCGGCCAACGAGAAGAGCTCGGCCAATCTGCAGGCGCTGATCAAGCCCGAGCTCCTCGGCCGCCTTGAATTCCTCCCATGCCGCGCGGCCTGCGCGCAGCTCGGGATCGTCGGCCAGCGCCAACGCGCCGCCGATCGGCGCAGGCGCGACAAGTGGGAATGGGGGGGGGTGAGCGTCATGGCATCAGCCCTTGGAGTGCCAACAGGCGGGCCAGCAGCGCGCGGCCGCGCGGCCCATGATCGGCTTTGCGGTGCGCCCTCGGCATGACGGGCGGTGATGCGTCAAAGCAGCCGAGCCGGACGGCAAGCCGTCGCACCCATCCCGGCTCAAACCCGGCAAGGTGGCAGACTGTCACCATGTCCTCGGACGGCAGCGACAGCCAGGCCCTGGCGTTCCGGTCGCCGCTGCGCGCATCGCGGATCGCCACGACGACGACCGCACCCCAGAGCTCGGCCTCCGGCGTCATCGCCGCTTTCCCCGCCACCTGAATATCTGATCGGCCGCCGCGATCGGCGCATCGTGGATGAGCTCGAATGCCATGGCCCGCGCTTGTTCCATCGCGTGCCAGTCGAGCCGGCCGCCCGGCAGCAGGAATGAGGGCGGCCTGTGAGCCGCACCAACGCCGCGCGCCGCCCGCATCCGCCCCGCCTTCACCCTGCAACTTGCCCCGCAAAACATCGCGGAAATCTGTGCCTCGAAATCTAACGCCCGGCCGCAACCGATGCACCATCGCATACCGCGTGCCTTCGCTTCGAGCGCGGGAAATGCATAGTGCGGCCCCGCCCCGTCGGCTCCGGCCCGCGCAGGTGCGACATTGGCGTCCGTTGTCGGAGCCTCTGCGCGCATCGGAAACGCCTTGCCCCGATGACCGAAAAAGACATTGTGCCTGGTTGTCACCATCGAGCTTGAACCTCCCAATGCTCATGGGGCGCATTTTATCGCTCAACCCCCGATCAACGCTGCAGTTTCCGTCCGGGATTGCGTAACAAAAGCGCCAGAAGGGCTGAGAAACACCGCGTCCTTTCCTCGAATATGTTACGAAATTTCATAACGCGTCCAAATGCGTGGTGCGAATTGCGAAGCGCCCATCGCCGACCATCGTGCGCGATGGGCGATCCGCGGCGGTTTGCACATGCAGCGTCGCAACGTCGACCCTAACCAGCCGGTCGATCTAAATGGGTGCTGCCCTACAGCGTGCGTTAAAGCGGCCATTCAGACGCCGTGCAGCGAGACCTTAACCGCCAAGGCAGAGTGCGGAAACACTGCCATTCGTTGCGGCTGCAGCCCTCTGTCCCCACCTCGAGCAGAAGCGATCCCGGTGCGCGGATGCATGTTGATCGTGACGGGTCATCGCTCCTGTGGCATGAATGGGAAAGCGACTATTGGTGGGGGTCGCGGTGGTTAGCGCAGGCATCCCTCTGTAACCCGCACTGGATCAGTTGTGCGGTGCAAAAATGCAGTGGTCTTTTAGTTCAGCGGTGTTGATCTGTTCATGCAATCCAGCTCCCCTTCTGGATTCCAGATCTGATCCTACATCGGCGCTTGCGCAACGACACCAGTCTGGACCAATTCGTTCGCATAAAGTAGCTTTACCTCCAATGTGTTAGCAGAAACGCAACTACCGACGGAACGCAGTCTTGGCATCTGAAGTGATTAAAGCAATGCTGGTGAGCGAAGATCCAGTTGAACGGGATTTGGCGAAAGCGCTTCTCAGGTGGCAAGAACAAAAGGGAGCCGCAGGTAGGCGGCGTTCGCTCGGATATGAACCTCGTGACATTCGACAAAAGGGCGCCGCGAAAATTATCGAAGCGCGAGTTCGAAGCGGCGCCTCAGGCTACAATGACGTCGACGAAGAATGGAGCTACGAGGCCATAGTCGCACGCTACCCGGACCGATTCTCCGACGATGTGGTGGAAATTGCGAACCGGAGATTGCAAGACCAGCCGGGCGTGACCCCAGATATTACCGCCGAGGACGTGGACCTGATTGCGGCTTCGCGCGCAAAGAAAAGGTATGCGGAGCTGTCCGAGCAAGAGCATGCTGCCTACGGTCGAGTTTCACGCGCGCTTCAAGCCATGGGCCACCTTCTCAAATCGCGGCTGACGAATTCAGAACGATTCGATGTCCGGCTGACTTCCGGCTTCAATGTAAAAAGCGGAGTTCGAGGCTCTATTCCGAAGGATCTATGGTTTTCGGTTTCGCCAGCGGGCAATTCGAAATCGCTCGCAGGAATGCCCCAGCTGTTCATGATCGTATCGGAAAGAGGAGTTGAGTACGGTTTTGGGGCTTCGGTCTCTCCAAACGATTTTTCACAGCCTTCGGTCAAGGAAATGGTCCGACGGGCGGCACCTCTAGTCTTTGATCGATTGCCGAAACCCGGCTCAACGGAAGCTAAGACCTGCGAAGATGCGCTAAACGAGACCGGCAACTGGTACTTTCGACGCAAGCACCGGCTTCCGCCCAACCAGAATGAGTTTGGATCGCTGAATGAGTGGTTGATCTACCTACGGTCTGATGAAGGGAAACGGGCCGCTGCGGGGGCCATCAGCCGCTATGTACAACTTGATAACATTGATGCCGTTCATTTTGATCGAGAGATTGGGGAGATGGCGCGTCTCTTCGAGTGCCTAATCGATCGTGATTGGCTCTCCGCTGACAATCAAGCCGTCGAGACGACACAGCAAGTTGCAGAAACGCTGGAAAACATGGAGGGGCGGATGGATTTTGCCGAGCGGCTAAAGGCATTCCTGACCTGCTACAGTGAGAAACGCGACGGGCTGTTCAAGATTGATAATGAACTTAAATCTGCGATGGAGAGCCTCGAAAAATGGCTTCAGGAGTTACCGGCTGTCGCCAATAGGCCCAGTATCAAGGTCAAAATGAGCGTTGGCCAGGGTGGTTGGACAAAAACACCCTGGATCGCCCTTCTCGACAATCGTGAAACGACGACAACACAGCGTGGAACCTATATCGTCTTCCTCATCGCTGAGGATCTTTCGGTGACCTATCTGACACTCAATCAGGGCATGACCGACCTCAGAAGTACCCTCGGGCAACGTGGTGCCGTAGAGGCAATGCTGAACGTCGCGAGCGAGATACGCCCTCAGATTCAGGAACTAAGCGACGCGGGCTTCCAACTCGACAATCAGATCACCTTGTTTTCTGAGACTGGCGCGGCAAAGAATTATGAAATCGGCACAATCGCTCATGTCGATTATGCGAGCGACGATTTGCCGGATGATGCAACTGTCATACGGCAACTGCACGCGCTACTCGGCGCCTACGCCAGAATTGTCGAACGCTCCCCCGCAACCCCCGCCGTGATGCCCGATCCTGACGCCGGCGACTGGAGCGATCCTGTTGCACCCTACGGGATTGAGGACGCTCTCAGAGATCTATTTCTTGAAGAGAAAGACGTTCAAAGATATCTCGATATCTGGTCGCACAAGAAGAATATGATTCTTCAAGGAGCACCAGGCGTCGGCAAATCTTTCATCGCACGCAGACTGGCCTACACCCTTATCGGAGCACTAGATGATCAAAAGATCCAGACGGTGCAATTCCACCAGACTTATAGTTATGAGGATTTCGTCCAGGGCTATCGCCCCAACGGACAGCAGGGCTTCGACAGAAAAAACGGCATCTTTTATCAGTTCTGCGAACGCGCATTGGATGACCCAGATAGCACCTATGTGTTCATTATCGATGAGATCAACCGCGGCAATTTGTCGAAAATTTTCGGAGAGTTGATGCTGCTTGTCGAGGCAGACAAGCGCGGTCCGACATGGAGGACCCGGCTGACTTACGCGCTCGACACAGACCCAGATTTCTTCGTACCGAACAACCTATACATCTTGGGGATGATGAATACAGCGGACCGCTCGCTGTCGTTGGTGGACTATGCTCTCCGGCGTCGTTTTGCGTTTGTGGCTATGGAGCCTCAATACCACTCCCTGAAGTTTACGGCACGTCTGGAAGAGACCGGTGTCTCGGTGGAGGTCATAAACAAGATCATCCGAAATATGGCGCAGCTCAACGAGGACATCGCAAACGATCGCATAAATCTCGGGCCCGGCTTCCGTATCGGCCATAGCTTCTTTACACCAACAAAATACGTTTCGGATCCGAACATCTGGTATAATCGGGTGGTCGAAACGGAAATTTATCCGCTGCTTGAGGAGTATTGGTTCGATGCACCGGAGACGGCATCTCAGTGGTTGAGCCGGCTGTTGGACTAGACAGGTGACAATTCCCGTTCGGAATATTTACTACTTGCTTCTCTATGCCTGGGGGCATTTCAAAGACGATGGCCTGCGAAATGTCGGCATTGACGACAGTCCAGACCTGCCCAACTTGCTGGGTCGCGTCCTGAATGACGGAGTGCATCGCCTGCTGCGGCGCGGGCTCGATCGGGGTTACGTAGAGATCACGGAAGAAACTCGATCGCCTCGGGGCACACTGCGCTTAGACCTGATGATCAAACAGCAGACGCTTCTTCGATGCTCAGCGGTCTGCGATGTCGACGAACTGACGTCGGACGTCCTACACAACCAGATCCTTAGATCGAGCCTGCTATCGCTAGCAGGGTGCCGACAGATTGAGAAGGGTCTGAAACGTGAGTTGCAGATGTCGGCACGACGGATGGTTGGCGTCTCGGCAATTCGGCTAAGCGCAACCCTCTTTCACCGTGTTCAACTCTCTCGCAATACGGCGCAGTACGGATTGCTGATGCGGATCTGCGAGCTCGTGTTTCACTCACTCTTGCCAGATGACAAAGGTAACGGTTCAAAGTTTCGGAGTATTCTCGACGACGAAACCCGTATGTCCGCGGTCTTCGAGGATTTCTTGAGAAATTTCTATCGCTCGGAGTTACCCGAATATAGGGTAAAGTCGGAAATCATGAAGTGGCGCTCAGCGGCTGACGAGGCAGCGCACCTGGCATTTCTCCCCGAGATGAAAACGGACATCACGCTATCCTCACGAGATAGGACCATCGTTGCAGATGCCAAGTACTATAAAGACGTCCTGGCCGGTGGCCGTTATGGCAAGAAATTGCGATCGGACCATCTCTATCAGCTATCAACATATCTCGCGCATAAGCAGGCGGAAGGTTTAACTGGCACCGTGTCTGGACTGCTAATCTATCCTTCCATCGGGGCAGATGCCGTCCGACTGAAATATCGGCTGCTAGATATCCCAGTTGCGATTGCAACAGTCAATTTGGGCGCGGAATGGTGCGACATTAGGTCTGAGCTTTGTTCCCTTATACGAGGCTAAACAATCCCGTACAACTTCTCTCAAGCCATTAGATGATGGAATTGCGGCGAGAGGCAACTTCGTAAGCATAGCGGCGTGCTTCTCGCGTGAAGCCCCTGTGCGGTCCAATGTGACTAAAAATCCAACTTTCGCATCCCCTCCCGCTTGACTAGGGAGTCGCCGTAGAAGCGGAGTGAAAGTTAATGGTTACCAAGATATGGACCTGCTTGATGGCAGGTCTGGCCCTGACCCTGTTGCTGCCAGCCCCATTATCGGCGAAGGGCGGCTGCGACTCGAACTATGCTGGCGCCTGCGTTCCTATCGCTTCGGACGTCGACTGCGCCTGGGGTTCGGGGAACGGACCAGCTTATTTCGACGGCGTCGCTAAAGTCGTTGGGCGAGATATCTACGGGCTGGATCGGGACCATGACGGGCTTGCCTGTGAGCGGAACTAGGCAGTGAACACACGGTCTTCATGGGCGGTAGCCGCGGTTCTCGCTACGCTCTCGCCAGCGCTGGCTGATACCCCCGCGATCACCGGTCCTGCGAGGTTGATCGATGGCGATACCTTCGACGTAGGTTCGGTGCGAGTCCGGCTCTACGGCATCGACGCGCCAGAGGCAGGACAACGCTGCCAACATGCGAACTGGGACTGCGGCACGGAGGCGACGAACCGCCTGGCACAGCTTGTGCAGGGCAAGAACGTCAACTGCCACGCTGTGGATTGGGACCGCTTTGGACGGATCGTCGCGCGCTGTTTTGCCTCTGGTATCGATCTTGCTAGCGCGTTGACGGCTTCCGGGCTGGCATGGGCCTATGTACGCTTCTCAGGTAATTACGTTGGTTTAGAGGCGAAAGCGCGGTCAGAGTACAAAGGCGTCTGGCGCGCGGCCAATCAAACGCCGTGGGATTACCGTGCTGCCGGATGGAATCACGCTGCCGCTTCAGGCCCTCGCCCCCGATGCCCGATCAAGGGTAACATCTCCACCAAGGGCGAGCGCATCTATCACACGCCTTGGCCACGGGCGTATGCCAAGACAAAGATCAACGAGGGCAAGGGTGAGCGTTGGTTCTGTGACGAGGCCGAAGCTGTAGCAAACGGCTGGCGTGCAGCGCGCGAGCGTTGAAGAGCTTAAGCAACTCAACACAAGTTAAAGCTGGCCGCTGGTGTCGCAGGCTATAGATCACAAGATCTCACCAACCATCTCCGCCCCGGACTCACCATGGTTGGTCCGGGGCGAGCCGACTCGCTCACGTTCATCCATCGTACCGGGGGGTTCAACTGCGGCAAATGCATCCGCGGCCGACATCCGGCGGGCCATAATAGATGTCCGCTCTGCGCCCTCATTTCAGATGTTCGCCGTTCAGCCGCGGACTCTCAGTTGCACAAGCGTGCTCGGTGCGATTTCTAGGCACCCGCACCGAAGCGCAATCCTACGGCCGGTGTTCAGACCTGGATCAGCCCGGACTTATTCACCTCTGCTAGGATCAGGCTGGCGACCTCTTCCTCCGATCTGCTCGCGTCGATCACCCGGCATCGATCCGGCTCCTTTCTCGCAACAGTGAGCAAGCCCCTCCTAATTCGCGCAAAGTCGCGCGTGGCTTCGGTGGGGTCGTCCAACGCGTCGGCGCCTCGGGCGGTTCGCCTCTGCAGTGCTGTTTCGGGCTCGATGTCCAGAACAAAAGTTAGATCGGGTATGGTATCGCCCACCACCGCCGAGGAGATCGCGAGGAACAGCCCCTTCGGCACATCGGTCTCGTGCACCTGGAAAGCGTAGGTGGAGTCTAGGTAGCGATCGCTGACGACCCAGGAGCCGGCATCGAGTGCAGGCCTGATCACGGTGGTTACATGGTTCGCGCGCGCAGCAGAGATCAGCAGCATCTCCTCGAGATGAGACAGCTTCACCGGGAGTTCGGCCACTAGGATCGATCGGACGCCGGCGCCGATCATGCCGCCGTCCGGCTCTTTCGTCTTGATGACCTGTAGCTCCATTTTCCGTAAAGCGGCTGCTAAACGTTCGCTCTGAACAGATTTTCCGCTGCCATCGATTCCTTCGACACTTACAAATGGCACCACATCCCCCTACGTACTGCTGCCGAAATACGAGTTACCGGTAGAATGTTCAGATCAAACTACGTCACTTTCATCTCAGCCGGTATGCTATCGCCCAAAAAAAGGGACCACGCTCTAGCTCGCCGGCAGCTATATCTGAACTATGGCGCACTGTCTCTGGCGACCAAGCTTGAGCTGGCAGGTTACGACGTTTCTCTGGTTCACGGGGAGCATAGCTCGCCGGAGGAATTGTTTCGACAGCTAGTGGATTGCGGTCGTTTCCCGTCGATCTATCCTCTGATGGTGTCGATCCCGAGCTACTACGCCCTGCCTTGGGCTCAGGCGTTCTGCAAGCTCGCCAAGGATTTCGATCCGGGTTGTCGGATTGTCGTGGGCGGTCGCTGGGTCGTAGGCCCTGATCCCCTATGGTTGCGAGGCGTGCTGCGGGAAGCCGACACCCTCGCGCCCGGCCTCAGCGAGAGCGTCATCGAAAGCCTGTTGTCGGAAAACCCGGTGCTCTCCCGCCTCTCCGAGCCGACACCCAGCTACACGTTGAACCACCGGCTGGTGGAGGATTTCCGCAGGTATCAACCCAGCATCGAGGCATCTCGCGGCTGCGGAATGGGCTGCGCCTTCTGCGAGGAGCGCGATATCAGGGTGGAGAAGTTGGGTGGCGGCGCAAATCTCGCGGCGTCTATGGCTCAAGTGCGGGAGCAGTACGACGGTGGGGAAATCCGTCCCTACCTACAATCGTCGATGTTCTTGCCGAACGTGCGATGGGCGGAGGACTTTGCGGAACATGCTCATCCTCTCGGCATCGCGTGGCGGACAGAAACCCGGGTAGACGTAATGACACCTCAAACCATTGAACATCTGGCAAAAGCCGGATTGCGGGTTTTGGACCTAGGGCTCGAGAGCGCCTCTCCACGTCAGATCCAGGCGATGAAGAAGGCCGGCGATCCCGACCGTTATCTTCGGTCGGCCTCCGAGTTGTTGGCGGCCTGTCGCGCTAACGGCGTGAGGGCCAAGGTCAACGTCTTGCTGTACGCAGGGGAAACTCGCGAGACGCTCGACGAGACCACCGCCTGGCTGGACGCACGAAGCGGCGCGCTCGCGGGCGTCTCCGTCGGTCCGGTACTCGCTTACGGCCCGCCGAGGACCGCGGACATCCTGATCAAGCGCTGGCGCGAACTCGGCGCCAGACCGATCGACGACCGTTCCGCCGAATTGTCGGGCATCACACCCATGCATTTGAGCCCGGACTTTCCCGCGGAGGCGGCGGAAGAGGCAAGCCTGGCACTATCCCGACGGTTCATGGACCAAGATTCGTATTTCGCCCTGAAGAGCTTCTCTTACTATCCAAGGGGCTACAGCCGGAAGGACTTCGATATGGACGTGGCGGCATCCGACCCTGCCTCGCTACCTTTCGCCGTAAGGCGGAACACGTAACGCGCCCGGCGATTCACGACTGCGATCCGCCCCGGAGGAGGAATAATGACGACCAAGATGATCAAGGACCCGATCCACGGTTCGATTGAGTTCGAGGGTGACGCCGAACTCGAGCTCAAGTCGATGCTCTCGGACCCGTACTTTCAGCGATTGCGCCGGGTGAAGCAGCTGGGTTTTGCCGACTTCGTTTTCCCGTCGGCCACCCATTCCAGGTTCGGCCACTCACTGGGCGTCTATGCCGTGGCCAAGCGTCTACTGTCGGTTGTGGAGCCCAACGTCAGGAAGGGCAATTGGTCGGAAAAGGGGTGTGCTTGCCTCGCGGCCGCCCTTCTGCACGATATCGGCCATGGCATGTTCAGCCACGCGTTCGAGAACGCGATGGAGATGTATATGGCACGCAACAAGTTGGCGGAAGACAGCCCGTTGGCGGCGGCCGTCGACCACGAACTGATAAGTCCGAGGATCATCAAGGAATCCTCCATCGCGTGCGTACTCAAAAAAATGGGCGGAAAGGGCTTTCCCGAGGCGGTGGCGGACATAATCGCCAAGAAGGATGAGACGTCCATCTACACGTCCCTGGTGTCGAGCCAACTCGACGCGGACCGGTTGGATTACTCTAAGCGCGACCCGTATTTTGCCGGGGTTTCATCGGGCGGAATTGACCTAGACTGGCTGTTGCGAAATTTCCGAGTCGGCGATGGATCCAACGGCGAATTCCTTTACGTAAATAGCAAGGCCTATATCTCGCTCGAGCAGTTCACCGTTACACTTTTCCAGCTCTACCCGACCCTTTACCTCCACAAGCGAACACGCGGGATCGAGTATATGTTCTCGCTGTTGATGAGCCGCGTGTTCGAGCGCATCGCTGCCGGGAACGAGACCCGGGCGGGACTGACAGTGAACCACGCACTGGTCCGCTTCTTCCGGAAGCCTGCAAACCTCGAAAACGCTCTGTTGCTGGACGACAGCCTGTTCTGGGGTTCGTTACATCTGTTCCAAGAGGCCGACGACGCGGATATCAAAAATGTGGCGGACCGCATCGCGGCACGACGTTTCTATCCGATGCTTGACATGTGGAGGCTGGCCGACGACGTGGCGGCCGGGAATTCGGCGGTCAAGGAGATGGCTGCCGGCCGGCGGGTGGAGGTGCTCAACCAAGTTTGCACCGAGGTCTCCGAAGACCTGCAAAAGCGTGACACGCTGTGGACCGAAGGGTGCTACTACGACAGGTATCCGCGTGAGATCTACAAACCGCGCAAAATCGACGGCGGTCATCCTCAGCAGATCAACGTCGAGGTCGGGGGCAAGATCGTTGACATCGCATCGATCTCCCCGATTGTCGCGAGCGCAGCGCGTTTCAGCATCCATCGCATTTTTTACGACGACGCCGACACAGGGCTTGGACCGCGCCTCGAAACCGAAATCAGGACCGGCGTGAAGACTCGCTTGGAGGAGCTGCTGGCCAACGGCCCCTGATCGGGCGCGAAACGAATGCATGTGCAACCAGCGGCAGCTTCGTCCGCATCACCGTCATCGCACATGCTAACCAGTGCTTCGGCCCGGCCGGGGTGTGAGCGCGCCGCATCGCTTCAGCACGCCATCCCATGTCGTGAGGTATTTCCGAATCTCGTCATCCCAGATGCGGACGTTATAGCTCGCGTCGACGCTTGCCCGTTCCCGGCCGAGACTATGTGCAAGGATCATGTCGCCAACCGCGCTGTCGACCTCGACAACATCGGGCAGCTTGCGAATGGACCGACGCAGATCGTGCAGGACCAAGCGTTCACCAGCCGGCCACTTAATCGCCCGCTTGAGCGCCCCCTTAGACCGGCCATAGCCTGCCCAAAGCTTGAAAGGCCGGTCTGAGAACACGTAGCCCCGGCTGCGATCAGGACATGCCGTGTGGGCGATCGCCAGCGCGAACAGCGCCGTGTCATTGAGCCAAAGCGAGTGCGATTGCTTCAGTTTCATCTTGGTCGCCGGCGCGTTCCAGCGCCGCTTTTCCGTGTCCACATCAGCCCACGCCACGCTGAAAGCTTCCGAGAGGCGGCAGCCGGTCGCTGCCTGAAACAGCGTTCCGGCGTGGAATTGCCACGCCAAGGCCGGCAGCGCCACAAAGATCGCGCTGAGGTCCGGCTCCTCCAGCAGCTCGCGCCGCGAGGCAAGGAGCGGCAATTTCAGCCGGGATGGATTTTCCATCGTCCATCCGCGATCGGCGGCCATTTTCAGCATCGCTCGCGCCGTGCCGCCAATGGTTATGGCCGAGGCGCGGGAATGTTCGGCCGCCTGATCAATGACGCGCTGCAAATCGGAAACCCGGATGCGCGACAACGGCCAGTCAGCCAGCTTGCCAAGCTCTTTGGACAGCCGCGCCGCGCGCTTTTTGACATGAATTTGCCCGGCGGCGAAGTTGCGATAGACGCCGATCGCATCGCGCAGCGTCATCCGTCCCTCAATCACGATCTTTGACAGGGGAATGCCGTCCGCGAGCTGGCGCGAAAGATCCTCTGCGCGATGGATTGCGGATGCTACCCCCATTCCCGGCCAGTTGCCGAGCGAGACCGACCGAGAGACATGGCCGCGCCGCTGTCTCAGCAGCCAGCACGCCCGCCGTAACGTGCCTTTGAGATAGAGATTTTCCACGCCTTGCACTTTCAGGTTGCGGCTCCGGTCCTCTTCCATGCCCCATCCGGCAAGCGTTTTGCGGTCGTGTTCGGAGACCGCTGCCTCCTCCGAGCAAACGGCCTTTACCGAACGCCGCAAGGGCCCGTTTTCGTTCTCAAAATCAGGCCTTTTGCCACCTGCCATGTTACCCCCCCGGGTTGCCCCGTTTAGGTTGCCCCGTGATCGCCACCCGTTTGGCCCGAAACCACCGCTCCAGACCGTCGAGCACGTAAATCATGCCGCGCGCCGCCGTCCGCAACTCGGAGCGTGCCGCCTCGCGCTGCCACCGCCCGCCGTCGCGATCCTCGGGACCGGGCACCCTCCCAAGCTTCAGCACCGCACCGCGCAGCACGGAAAAATGCGTTTCGATCGGCCGGAAGCGCCGCTCCAGCTCAGCAGGCAGCGCGGCCGCGAGATCGCTCACCGCATCCGCAACTTCATTCGTGGCATCGCGCAGCGCGATCCGCCCGGGATCGAGCTCCGCCCTGACTCCATCGGCGGGGGTGAAACCGGCCGCAAGCGCCAGAAGATCGGAAAGGCGCGACCGCAGAGCCGCGCCCAAGGGCAGAAGATGCATGGCAAGTTCCTCCGGGTCGGATGTTTCAGGAGGCAGGGACAGCCGCCGGAGCGGGCAGGATGACGGGGAGACCGGGTTTACCAGCAGGCCACAAGATCGCGAGAACCAGCGTGCGTAAGCGCGGCTGACCTCCCTCGAATCCTCCCATTCGTCTCCAGAATCGCCCGAGCCGCTGACGTGGCCGCTGAGAGGCCTCACGGGCCCTCCGGCACCCCCAGCACCCGGAAAGGGAATCACATGCCCCAGCGGCGAAAATTCGGGGGTCACCGGCAGTGTTTGACCGCGACCACCGCCCCTCATGGCAACCGCCTCCGGCATTCGGCCAGCAGCGCGGCCGAGGTCAGCTCGAGCTCTGCGGCCACTCCCGTGAACACGCCCCTCGACACAAGCCGCCAGTCCGCATCCGTTCGCCGCAGGCTCTCCAAGTCGGTCCGGAGCCGTGCGACTATCCGGGACCGCTCGGCCACGGGCAGTTCAGCCCATGCCGGGCCATTGGCGCGCCGATCGCAGCCGCACCGTGACCACGCAGCCCGCAGGAGGTGCACCAGCAACAGCCCGAGAGCGACAAGGATCGCGTGGCCGATCATGAAAAAGGCTCCGGCGCGGATTTTCTGCATTGATCGCAAAACTCGAAGAGTCGCCCCGGCCCATGCTGAAATTCGGCAGCATACTTCGCTGCCAACTCCCGGGCGCAGTCCACCACGAAGGGCGGATGGTGGCGACGGTCAGCAAGCAGCTTCCGAACGACGAGGGGCGTGGAGGCGTGCCGCCACATCCTCGGCCAATGCTCCCCCCCGTTCCATCGCCCCCATCCCGCCGCCTCCCCGATCGCGTCGAGACAGGCTCGGGCCTCCGCCTCGCTCCCGTGCTCGAACGATGGAAACCCGGTCGAGCTGGCCGCCTCGCGCATGTGCGCATTTTCTTTCATGGACTGTTCAAGGACGGTTAGGGGGCCGTGGTGGCCCCCGTGGGGGTCCGTGGTGACCCCCGTGAGGGGCCGCTGTGGACCGGGTCCGCTGTGGACCGGGTCCGTCATGGCCCCGGCTGTGGATATTTCTGCTCCGATCTTGCGATCTTTTTTCCACTCTGGAAGCTTTCGTATAGCCGCAAGATTCAAGGCATATTCGACGGTATAGCCATTCGCGCACCGGTGCATTCCAACTGCGCGGATCAGCCCCCTTTCCGATAGCGCATTGAGCTCTCGCTTGACCGTTGTGCGGCCGAGCTCGGTTTCCTTCTCCATCGTTCCCCTTGAAGAGCGGGCCCCACGGCCCAAATCGTCCGTCCTGTTCGCCAGATTGAGCAGCACGGCCTTCGCGGAGGCACTTCCTACCGTACGCGATCGGACCTCCTCTGAAACCTTGAGACTCATCCCCGCACCTCGAATGCGAATGCGAGCTGGCTGGCATCGGCCGAGCGTGCGTGGCAGCGCATATGGCAAGCATGGCAGAGCCACACCACGTCAAGCGGGCGATCATAATCGGGATGATGGGCCTCAATCGGGCCCGGGCCGCTGCAGGTGCTGCAAGCCTCGGAACGGCTCAGGCGGCCAGAGGCGAGCGCCCCTTTGATCCTCCAGCGCGCCCGGCGCGCGTGCAATCCTTCCGGCGTCGACATTTGCCGGTAGTAAACTGCGGCCCAGAGCCTGCGACGCCGCGCCAGTGGTCCCTCGGGCGGGGCGAGTTCCTCGAATAGTTCTGCCTGAGTCTCAGACATGGCGCGCCCTCGATTGCGTCGGGGCGGCAGGGCCGCTAGGATCGCGCTGCAAGTCAAAGTGCTTCCGGCAAGTCGCATCAAACTTGTCGCCGCGCGATCCGGGAAGCCGGGCCGCGCGGTTTCAGTTTGCGCAGATGCCCTTTGAGAGCCGTTCGTTCCGCAGCCAAGCGCGCAGATCACCCAAAAACATCACCGGACGGCCGCCGATCTTCGACCATTTCGGCCCGCGGCCGCGACGGCGCCACGCCTCAAGCGTGCGGGGCGAAATGTCCAAGAGCTCGGACACCTTAAGGGGCCGGAGCATCGCGTCATCACCCAAGAGCCGCGCCTGCTCGTCTGCCAGACGGAACCGCTCAACCTCATCCATGGGAATATTCCTTCAACTCATTTCATGGACATGCTGCCGACCTTGCGGGGGCGATGAAACAGAGACTATCCGAAACTGCTTAGCTACTTTCGGACGGAAACCCCGCGCGACCCGTTAAACAGCCCGCTTTTGCCACGCTTTCCGTAGAGGATGGTCTCGATTGTTCTTTCACTGCGGCAATGCTTCTCCGCCAGCAGTGACTTGAGCTGTTTTTTCGATCCGTGCGGCGGACCATTGTCCCTGCTCCAGCCATGCTCGTCGCATAGAGCGAGCGCCTCCGCCTCGATCTCCTTATGCTTTTTGCGCTGATCTAGTGTTCGCTGCTTCAGCTTCGCTCCGCCTCGCTTGCGGCCTTCCCTGATAGGAGCAAGATCGTTGGCTTGCGCTAGCGCGACAGCTTCAAGCCGATCTGACTTGTCCTCGAAATGACGCTGTTGGATTGCATCGCGGCCCAACTGGTCGTGCATCCTGCCAAGCTCAAGATCACGCTCCCAATAGAGTTGGCGCCAAGTTGCCCGCTCGCTGAGCGGTCGTTTTCTGGTATCCGAAACCACAATTCCGAACCGTCCATCATGGCCGGCGCCGCCGCGATCATCGCTGAAAATCACCTGCACCGGCTCAATCGCGAAATCCGAATATGCCAGATCAACCAGAGCCGCCTTCTCGCGACGCAAACGCTCGACTGCCGTGCGCAACCGGGCAATTTCCCGTTGCAAAGCAAGCAGGCCATTGCGCGTTCGATCCTTCCTGTCCCTCATGCTTGCAGACGCACCACATCAGCCTTGCGCTCTTTGAGTGCCGCCCCGAGCACCACCTCCCAGCGCAAGGCCGCTTCCCGCCGAGATCGGCCGAGGTCGGCGCGGTCATAGACTTGTTCGAGCTCAGACCCCGCGTGGTTCAGCATCGCCTCGGCCACGCGCGGCGAAACCCCGAGTTCGGACAGACCCGATCGGAAGGACCGGCGCAGATCGTGAAGCGTCCACCGCGCGAGCTCGAGGGATTCGGCCCGCTCCTCCAGCTTCGCCATGCGTTTCGACCAACCGGAAATCGGCGCATCCGTGCGGCCCGAAAACACCCATGCCACATTGAAAACCCGAGGCTGCGACCGGATGAGCTCCAGCGCCATGGGCCCGAGAGGCACAACATGGGCGCGGCCGTTCTTTGCCTCGGCCGCCGGGATCACCCATTCGCCGGCCTCGAGGTCGACATCCCGCCAGCGCATCCGCGCCGTTTCCGTCCGCCTCTGCCCGGTCAGAATGAGGAGCCGGATGAAGCGCGCGAAATCATCCGGCACCGCGTCACAGGACTTCCAAGCAAGCGCGAGCTCGCGCAGGCTCATGGCGCGGCCGGCCCGTTCCACCTGCTCGGCCCGCGTGCGGCGCGCCCGGCGCCAGCCCGCAAGCGGATGGTGCTCAAGGTCGCCCCGTTCCTTGAGCCAGCCAAGGAACGCCGTGAGACGCGTGCGGAGATAGTCAGCCGCGCCAAACTGCCCAGTCTCTTCGACCGCGTGAACCGCCCCTTTCCATTGCGCCTCGGACACCTCGGGAAGGCGGAAACGCAGCAGCTTCGCCAGACCGCGCTGCAAAGCGGACATGTAATCCCGGCGCCGAACGACGATGCGCCGGTCGAGATCGCGCGCATATGCCTCGAGCGCCTCTGCCACCGTTGGCACCTCGCGGGCTTTGCGTAGATCGGCGGAGGGATCGCCACCGGCTGCAATCTCGCCCATCCATTGCCGGGCAAGGCGGCGGGCCTGATCAAGGGTGATCTGATCGGCGGCGCCGAGGCTCAGGCGCCGAGAGGGGGCGCCGCGACCGCGACCAACCCGATAACGCAACATATAAGATTTAGCCCCGGTCGAGAGGACGCGGAGCGACAGCCCCGGAACCTCTGTGTCACTCAGCAGGCTTTCATTGACCGCCGCCGCCCCCGTTTTGCCCGGCTTAGGCTCAGGGATCGCGGCCCGCGCTACGCGATCAGTCGTCAGTTTCACTTTCATTCACTTCACTCCGCCAAGTCGCCTCGCATTCGCGAGATATTTGGACACCCCTTGGACACACCGTTGGACACACCATGGACACACCGGATCGCGGGGCCCTGCGTGCACTTTGTGGGGTAAAGCGGAGAAATTCAAGCGTTTTCAGATGTTTTCGAGTGCACCGTCGGAGTCGCTGGAGCGCATCGCGGAGTTTGAGCACACTCTTGGTAAGGGTGAGGTCGAGAGTTCAATCCTCTCTCGCAGCACCAGGAAAACCTCCTGAAATCGTTGGCCTAGTCGAAAAGGGGCACTTGCCGCGGATCGATATGGCCGTTCGCGTGCTTATGACCGGCGCCTTGCAGCTCTCGCCGTCATCTTCCTGTCGTCTGCCGCGCACATGATCGCAGGGCGATGCCCCCATCGGTGCGGTGGCGCCCGGCGGGTCCCCTCTGCCGGGCGCCTTTCGCTGGAATGGGCAGTTGATGGCATTGAACGCCGGCGCGCGCTTTGGCATGACGAACCGGCTTCGCCGGCGGCTCGATCCCCGACCACCGGCCCAACCCGAAAGGAATCCCATGTCCGATATCAAACGCATCGAGACCGGCGCCCGCATGAGCCAGGCCGTCATCCACAACGGCACCGTCTATCTGGCTGGCCAGGTCGGCAATCCGGGTGCAAGCGTGACCGAACAGACCCAGCAGGTGCTGGCCCAGATCGATCGCCTTCTGGCCGAATGCGGCTCGGACAAGACCCGCATCCTTTCGGCGCAGGTCTGGATGGCCGACATGAGCCAGTTCGCGGACATGAACGCAGTTTGGGACGCGTGGGTCCCCGCCGGCCACGCTCCGGCCCGCGCCACGGGCGAATCGGCCCTGGCGACGCCGGACTACAAGGTCGAAATCATCGTGGTTGCCGCGCAGAACTAAGCGCCGCCATGACGGAGCGCGCGGCGCGCAGGCCCGGAGCCTCGCCGCCGCGCCCCAGCCGCTCCATCGTCAGGGCCATAGCCTCATGCTGGGCGGCCCGCGCGGCCGGGTTTTCGATCAGCTCGTGCAGCGCCTTGAACATCGCGCCTGGCTGGCACTTGCGACCCAGAAACTCGGGAACCGTGCGCGTTTCGCTGACCAGGTTGACCAAGGTCACGGTGTCCGTCTTCAGCATCAAGCCGATGATCATCCGGCTGAGCGGAGCGACGTCATAGCCGATCACCATCGGCACGTCATTGGCTGCAAGGTCCAGGCTGACCGTCCCCGAGGCCGCAAGGGCAAGATTGGCGGCGGCGAATGCGGCGCGCTTGTCCTCGGGCGTCTCGACGACGATTGGGGCAGTGGGCCAGCGCTTCGCCATGTCGCGGACCAGGCCAGAGACCCCGCGCACCGTCGGAATGACGACGCGGATCTCGGGCAGGCGGTCGCGAAGCTGCATCAGGGCCTCGTCGAAACGGGGACCAAGCCGCGCCACCTCTCCGCGTCGCGAACCGGGCAGGCAAAGGATAAGGGGCGCATCCGCGGCAATATCATGCGCCTCGCGGAAGGCGATGCCTTCATCCGCGGTGCCGACGGGCTCGGCAGCGATCGGATGACCCACGAAATCGCAGCTCATGCCTGCGGCCTGCATATAGGGCGGCTCGAAGGGAAGGATCGCCAGCACATGGTCGATGACCTGCGCCATCTTCGCCGCACGTCCCGAACGCCACGCCCAGACCGAGGGCGCGACGTAATGGATTGTCCGCAGGTCGGGCGTCATCTCCCGCGCCTCGCGCGCAACGCGAAGGCAGAAATCCGGGCTGTCGATGGTGATGAGCGCGTCGGGCCGCGCCTCGGCCACTGCTTTCGCGGTCTGGCGAATACGGGCCTTCAGCTGGCGGTATTTCGGCAGCACCTCGACGAGGCCCATGACCGAAAGCTCTTCCATGGGAAACAGGCTTTCCAGCCCCTCGCCACCCATAGAGGGGCCGCCGACGCCAAGAAAAGCGGCTTCCGGATCGAGGGTTTTCAGCCCGGCCATCAAGGGGCCGCCCAGATTGTCGCCCGAAGGCTCGCCCGCGATCAGGAAGAACTTCATCGCGTCACTCCGCTTGCGCCGTCGCTGATGGGTATTTGTGAAACGATGAATTGCCCGATGGTTTTCGCCGTTTTCCAAATACCCAATTCAAGCCCGCGCCCAAAGGAACAACCCCGCCTGATTGGCACAGTGGACAGCCTCGTCCCGCTCCAGCAGGATGACGCTCCCGGCTTCCCAGACGATGCCGCCAAGCCCGGCTTCGGCCGCCTGGCGGACCGTGTCGGGACCAATGGTCGGCAAATCGATCCGGCGGTCCTGTCCGGGCTTTGGCGCCTTGTAAAGGAGCCCCTTCGCCCCCTTGGGATCGGGTTTCAGCCCGGCATGAAGCTTTGCAAATTCAAGCATCGCCTGCGTGCCGGGCAGCGCCTCGATGGCAAGGCACAGGCCCTGGGCCACAACGGCACCCTGTCCCACGTCCAGGGGCCCAAGCCCATGCACGATCTCGGCCGCGCGGGCCGCGTCCTTCTGGTCGCGGGGGCTTGGCTCACCGGCCAGCACCCCTTCTCCCGGCACCAGCTCGGGCAGGATTTCATCGACCGAGACGATGTGGATCCCCGCCTCTTCGAAGACGTCAAGAACGGCGCGCAATGCGGCGTCGTCGCCCGACTGCATCCCCATCAGGATACGGGGCACGATCGCCATTGTGCGCTGGTCGAAGAGGTCGGGCTCGATCCGCGGACGCCGGATGGCGCCGGCAAAGACCGCACGGGTGACGCCCTGGTCGGTCAATTCGTCCAGAAACGGCACCAGCCGTTCAAGCCGAAAGGGCTTGGCCTCGATCTCGGGGCGAAGATGGTCCAGCGCATAGATCACGGGGGTGTCCAGCGCGGCGGCAATGGCGGGGGCAAGGCGACCCTCGCCTGCGATCAGGGCGATGCGGCTCATGAATGCGGCGCCAGAAAGCTGCGGTCCGAGGGACCGAGGATGAAGTCCAGCACCTCGCGCACCATCGGCCCGGTTTCCTCTTCGGCCAGTTGGCGGGCCGTATCGCGGAAGCTGCCCTCGCCCAGACGCGCGAACATCTCGCGCAGGGCGTGGATTTCGTCGCGGGAAACGCCGCGGCGCTTCAGCCCGACCAGGTTCAACCCGTCCAGATGGCCGCGCGGCCCCTGAACCAGACCGAACGGAATCACGTCTGCGGTGACCATGGTCAGCGCCCCGATCATTGCTCCGCGCCCGATGCGGACGAATTGGTGCACCCCGGCAAGCCCGCCGATGGTCACGTCATCCTCGACGATGCAATGGCCAGCCAGCGCGGCATGGTTGACGATGGTGACGCGGTCGCCCACCTGGCAATCATGCGCGACATGGCTGCCCGCAAGGAACAATCCGTCATCGCCGACGCGGGTGATGCCGCCACCGCCCTCGGTGCCGGGATTCATCGTCACATGCTCGCGGATGCGGTTCCGGGCACCGATCACCAGCTTGGTATGTTCGCCCCTGAACTTGCGATCCTGCGGCACCTCGCCGATCGAGGCGAAGGAATAGATCTCGGTCCCGTCGCCGATGACGGTATCGCCCGCCAGCACGACATGGGATTTCAGGACCACGCCCCGGCCAAGGACGACCTCGGGGCCGATGACGCAGAACGGTCCGATCTCGCAGCCCTCGCCGATCTTCGCGGCGGGGTCCACGACGGCCGAGGGATGAATGATGATCGTATCAGCCATTGTCGCCACGGTTCAGCATGGCCATCACCTCGGCCTCGGCGGCAAGCTTGCCGTTGACCAGGGCACGGCCTTCGAATTTCCAGATCTTGCCGCCACCGCGCAGGGTCTTCATGTGCAGTTCCAGCACGTCGCCCGGCACGACCTTCTGGCGAAAGCGGCATTTGTCGATGGACATGAAATAGGTGCCCATCCCCTTGCCGGCCAGATCCAGCGACACGCCGACCAGTACGGCCGCGGCCTGGGCCATGGCCTCGATGATGAGGACGCCGGGCATGACCGGCTCCTGCGGGAAGTGGCCTTCGAAATGCGGTTCGTTCGCGGTCACGTTCTTGACGCCGACGCAGCTTTCGCCCGGCACGATATCACGCACGCGGTCGATCAGCAGGAAGGGGTAACGGTGCGGCAGGATGCTTTTGATCGTGACCAGATCGACTTCGGTCGGCGGAACATAGGCGGTCGCGTCGGTGGACATGGGCGGCCCTCAATAACTGTTTTCGATTGCCTAGCAACGGGGCGCGCGCTTGGCAAGTTTGCGGGATCAGGCCCGGCGGATACCCGACCAGCCGCGCCCCTCGCTTAGCCAGCCAGCAAGCGCCAACCCGGCCACCAGCAGAAGCCAACCCCAAGGCGGCAGGATCGGCTGGTGAGTGATCCCCGAGGTCGAGGCCGCACCCCGCGGCGTGATCGCGATCCAGTCACCCGCGACACCGCGACCATGGGCGGGACGCCCCTCGCGGACGGTGCGCAGATCGGGGATTCCGGCGGACAGGTCCAGCACCGCGCCGCGGGTCTTTTCGACCAGAGGACCCAGCGCGGACGAGGTTGCGACCGTCTCTTCAAATTCGCGCGGCGCGGCGGGGCCAAGCGCCATGACCCGGGTGATCTCTCCATCGGTCAGGCGGTAAAGGCCGGGTTCGGGGGCTGTCCAGCGGGCGGTGAAGCGTCCCGGCCCGGCCTCGGTCAGGTCCAGCGTCCTGGTGGTCCCATCGGGGCCGGTGATGCGGACGGGCTTCGCGCGCTCTGCCATCGTCCGGCGGGTGATCGTGACCGTCAGTCCCGAGGCGACATCGGCCAGCAGGGCCTCTTCCTCCAGTTCCGGTTCCTTCATCGACCAATGGGCAATGCGGCGCAGCAGTTCAAGCTGCGGCCCCCCGCCTTCGAACCCACGCCCCCAAAGCCAGACCTGATCCGAGGTCAGCATCGCCACGCGGCCCTTGCCGACGCGGTCCATGATCAGCAGCGGTTCATCCCCCGCCCCGGTCATGACAACCTGCGCACGCGGGTTCGGGATGACCTGAGACATCCGCAGCCAGCGGCCCCAATGCGTCTCGCTGCCTTCGGTCGGAGCGCCGGACAGGCCCGCCGTCACGGGATGACGCAGCCCTTCCTCGGTCAGGCGAGGCAGAAAAGGCTCTTCGAAGATGCGGCCGGTCGGACGACCGGGCAGGATCATCCCCATCGGGGACAGGTTCAGGCTTTCGACGGTCGACATCTCGGGGCCGGCCGATACCAGGACCGCCCCGCCCTCTTCGACATAGCGGCGGATATTGTCGAAATATTGCGGCATCAGGATACCGCGCACGCGATAGCGGTCGAAGATGATCAGATCGAAATCGCGGATCCTCTCCATGAACAGTTCCTGGGTCGGGAACGCGATCAACGACATCTCGTCGACCGGAACCGCATCCATCTTGTCCGGCGGACGCAGGATGGTGAAATGGATCAGGTCGACATTGGCATCCGATTTCAGAAGATTGCGCCAGGTGCGCTCGCCCGCATGGGGTTCCCCCGACACCAGCAAAACGCGCAGGCGGTCGCGCACGCCCTGGATCTGCAGGGCGACGGCATTGTTGCGGTCGGTCAGTTCGGGAACCGCGGCATCCGGCGCGTCGAAACCGATCGAGACCACGTTCTGGCCCGCATGTTCGGGCACCACCGGCAGGTCCAGCGGGACTCCCGGTGGCAGGTCCAGGCTGCGGTCCTCTTCTCCGTCGACCAGAACATGCAGTCGGGCCGGCGTCCCGGCGATCTCGGGCGGCACCGCGCCCTGATCCTCGACCCGCAGGCGGATCGTCACCGGCTGATCGATCAGCCCATAGGCCGGGGCCTCCTCGATCACCAACCTGCGGTCCCAGTCACCCGGCTGCCCGGTCTTGAGCAGATGGACCGGTGCCGGGGCATCGATCGGCAGCAGGGGCGCGTCATGGGCCAACCCATCCGTCACCGCGATCAAGCCCGCGACGCGGGCCTGCGGCTCGGCGGCAAGCGCCCGCGACAGGGCCGCACCGATCAGCGTGCCATCGGGATCGTCGGCCACGGTGACGCGGCGGATTTCGGTATCGGGCAGCGCTGAAAGCTGGCGGGTCAATTGCCCGATGGCCGCATCCGTCTGCTCGGTCCGGCCCGGCAGCGATTGGCTGGCGCTGCGGTCATCCAGCAGGATGACGATGTCCGAAAGCTTGTTGCGGATGCCGGATTCCAGCGCAGGGCCGGCCAGCGCAGCCGCCGCCGCAAGACCCGCAAGGCCGCGCCAGGCCCAGCCGCGCAGGCCCCGCCACAACGACCACAGCGCGATCAGCAGCGCGATCCCGGCGACCGCCGCCACCAACGACCAAGGCAATAGCGGATCGAAGCCCAGCCCGGTCATTGCATGACCTCTTCTCCGCGCAACCGCTCCAGCAGGGCGGGAACATGGACCTGATCGGATTTGTAGTTTCCGGTCAGGACATACATGATCAGGTTGACGCCAAAGCGATATGCCATCTCGCGCTGATGCTCGCCCTCAAGCCCGGAACCGACGCTGAACAGGGGCATGCCATTGTCGCCGATGGCCCAGGCCTCGGCCCAGGAATTGCCACCGATGATGACGGGCGAGACGCCGTCGTTCAGGCTGCGAAAGGGCACGCCCTCAGCCGCCTCGGCCCCGGCCGGCGGCGCTTCGGCCCAGACCTCCAGCCCCTGATAGCGGCCGGGGAAGTCATGCAGCAGATAGAAGCTGCGGGTCAGGACGTGATCTGTCGGGATCGGCGCCAGAGGCGGGATGTCCAATGGCGCGGCCAGCCGCTGCAACGCCGCCGATCCGTTCGGACCGCCAAGCCCGGCAATGTCACCGTCGCGGGTGTCAAACAGGATCATGCCGCCCGATCGCAGGAAGTGGTTCAGCCGCACATAGGCCTGTGGTCCGGGCATGGGCTGGCTGTCCGTGACCGGCCAGTACAGGAAGGTCAGCAGGGAAAGGTCGTCCCTGTCCAGATCGATTCCGATGGGTTCGCCCGGCTCGACGGTCGTGCGGTCCGTCATCACGCGCGAGATTCCCCGCAGCCCCGCGTCAGAGGCCTTGTCGACTTCGGCATCGCCGGTGACGACATAGGCCAGCGCGACCTCGTCCGCGGCGCGGATCAGGCGGGGATCGGGATCCTCCTGGGCCAGGGCCATCGTGGCGGCAAGGGATGCGATCAGCAAAACCAGCACCCTCATCATGCGCCGGCCCCTTTCCGGTCGCGGGGCGCAAGGCCACCGCGCGCCAGCCAGGCACTGCCAAGCGCGTCCAGCGCAAAGACCAGCGCGGCAAAGGCGATCAGCCAGCCCCGCAGGTCACGGCCCGGAGCTTCGGACGCGGCCTCGATCCGGGCGCCGGGCCAGGATGCGCGCGCAAAGGGGCCACCCGCGTTCAGCGCCGCCGCCCTTTCGCCCGAGCGGTAAAGCCCGGCGGGGGCCCCCGGCCCAGGTCCGCGCGCGAATTCTGCAGCCGGGACGGGAACCAGATCCTGCGGATCGCCCGCCCGGCCGAAACCGTCCAGCACCTGTGTCGGGGTCCAGAACATCTCGCCATCCATCTCGGGCTCGGGCGCCTGCGCGCTGGCGCGCGCGGTCTGCACCAGCCGGTCCAGCATTCTGACGAACAGCCCGGACAATGCAAGATTCGACCATTCCGCATTGGCGGTGGTGTGGAACAGCACGACCTGCCCCTGCCCCAAGGTCGCGCGCGTGATCAGGGGGGTTCCATCCGTCAGCTGCGCCAGCGTGCGTGACGCAAGATCCGGCGATGGCTCGGCCAGCAGCTGGGCCCGAACGGTCGCGTCCGGCGGGATCGCCAGCCCGGCAAACGGCCCCTCTGGCGGAAATGGGGCCACGCCTCGCGGATCGCCCCAACTGAGCGCACCGCCCACATCCCGTCCCCCGCTGCGCAGGCGGACGGGCAACAGAGCCTCGTCCCCAAGCCGTTCGGATGCAGCCATGCGCGGTCCAGAAAAGCGGATCAGCAAGCCGCCCTTGTCGACCCATTCCTGCAATGCCCCCGTCTCGGCCGGGGCAATCTGGTCGACCAGCACGATCACGTCCGCAGAGGCCTGCAGCACGTCGCCCAGCCCGCCCTCGATCAGGTCGGTGCGGGGGGCAAGCGCGCGACGCAGGTAATGCAGCGGCGACAGAAGGCGCTGACCCTCGTTCGCGCGATCGTCCCCGACCAAAGCCACCTTGCGGCGGCGCAGGCTGTCATCGGCCAGCACGACCGTGCCCGCCGATCCCTGCCCTTCGATTTCGAAGCGCGAAACGCGGTTGCGCAGTTCCGAGGGCAGCGCGATCGGGACAAGACGGCTGATCACGCCCGAGGTTCCCGCCTCTGCGGCCTCGGGCTCCAGCCGTGCCAGCTGCCGCGGCGTTCCCTGCGGATCGACCCCGATGGCCAGCACGCCCGGCGCGGGGCCATCGGTGTCGGAATGCATCCGCAATGCCGGCTGTTCGCCCTCGACCAGTTCCAGCGCCAGCCGCGGCCCCTGCGGCGGAACCACCGTCACCGTCGCGCGATCCCGCAGCGCCGAAAGCAGCGCCGTGCGGCCCGGATGGTCCAGCCCGTCGCTGAGCCAAAGCACCGAAGCCGAGCCAGGAACCTGGGACAGGGCTTCAGTCAGATCCTGCGGATAGCGGGTTTCCCATGCCACGGGCTGCTGGGCGCGCAGGCGGGCCGCAAGCTCGCTGGCGGGCTGGAAAGGCACCGCGCCTTCGGCCTGACCGTCCGCGACCAGCAGCGCGGCCGGCTGCCCGGCGCTGGCCGCGCGTTCCAGCGCACGCAGCGCGCGCGCCTGCCGCTGGGACCAGTCGGGCGCGGCGGCCCAGCCCGCATCCATCACGATCAGGACCGGCCCCTGCCCGGCCTGTTCGGGCGCGGGCTTCCAGATGGGCCCGGCAAAGGCAAGGATCAGGGCCGCGATCGCCAGAACGCGCAGCAACAGCAACCACCACGGCGTGTGCCGCGCGACGGGGCGCGGATCCTTCAAGCCCAGAAGCAGCCGCGTGCCCGGAAAGCGCAGCAAGCGGGGTGACGGGGGCATGGCCCGCAGGATCAGCCACAGCACCGGCAGGGTCGCCAGCGCGGCCAGAAGCCAGGGCGTCAGGAAACCTATCGGACCCAGGATCAGCATCAGCCCTCCAGCACCGACCACAGCCACATCAGCGCCTGCGCGGGCGGGACAGCGGTATCATGCGTGCCGAAATGCCAGCCCGCCTGAAGTGCCGCGCGGGACAACATCTCGCGCCGCTCGGCCAGCCGGGCCAGATAGGCCTCGCGCAGACCGGCCGCATCGCGGGTATCGTGCCTGAGCACCCCCGATCCCGAACGGAACAGCACGGCCCCGGAATAGGGAAAGCCCTGCTCGTCAGGGTCAAGCACCTGCAGCATCGCACCCTGCACCCCTAACCCCGCCGCGCGCTGCAGATAGGCCAGCGCCGGAGCGGGATCACCCAGGAAATCGTCGAACAGGATGACACGCTGGCCGGGACGCAGCGCCTCGGCCGGAGGCATGTCCTCGTCCACGTCAAGGCGGGTCCGCGCCACCAGCGCCTGCCCCATGCGTTCCGCCTGAAGCCTGCCGGTCCGGGGCGGCTGTCCCGCCAGAGCGACGCGTTCACCGCTGCCCAACAGCGCCAGCGCCAGCGCCAATGCCAGCAGGTTGGCACGGTCCGCCTTGCGCGGGCGCGTCGCCGCGCCCGAAAAATCCATCCCGGCCGCGCCCGACACCCAGATCACCGCCGATTGCGCAACCTCGGCCTCGCGGTCGCGAACGAATTGCGCATCCGACCGGGCCGAGCGCCGCCAGTCGATGCTGCGGGCCGTATCGCCCGGGGCGGCGGGGCGGTATTGCCAGAAATCCTCACCCGTGCCCGCGCGGCGCTTGCCATGCGCGCCGGGCGTCGCTGCTGCGGCAAGGCGCTCGGCCGAAAGCATCAGGGCCGGCACTCCGGTCAGGGCCGCCTCGGCCTCGGCACGAAGCTCGGCAGCGGTCCTGTTCACGCGGCGGCCTGCATCCGGTCGCCCAGCAGGCGCGAGATCAGCCCTTCGACCGTCTCGCCCCGCGCGCGGGCGGCAAAGCTCAGGGCCATTCGGTGGCGCAGCACCGGGGCGGCCATCGCCTCGACATCCTCCAGCGTGGGGGCGAACCGCCCTTTCAGCGCGGCGCGTGCACGAGTGACCAGGGTCAAAGCCTGCGCGGCGCGTGGCCCCGGACCCCAGACCAGCATGTCCGACATCCAGGCGGGCGCTTCAGCCGCACCGGGACGCGCGGCGCGCACAAGGTCCAGGATCGCGTTCAGCACTGTCTCTCCGACCGGCATCCGGCGGATCAGGGCCTGCGCATGGATCAGCCCCGCCGCATCGAAGACAGCATGGGCTGCGCCCTGCTCGACCCCGGTCGTGGCCAGAAGGATCGCGCGCTCGGTGTCGCGATCGGGGTAATCAACGTCGATCTGCAGCAGGAACCGGTCAAGCTGCGCTTCGGGCAAGGGATAGGTTCCCTCCTGCTCGATGGGGTTCTGGGTCGCAAGAACATGGAAGGGGCGACCAAGCGGGCGGTGTTCGCCGCTGATCGTCACCTCGCTCTCCTGCATCGCTTGCAGCAACGCGGATTGCGTCCGCGGACTGGCGCGGTTGATTTCATCCGCCATCAGAAGCTGGGTAAAAACCGGCCCCTCGATAAAGCGAAAGGCGCGGCTGCCATCGGGGCGCAGGTCCAGCACTTCGGACCCCAGAATGTCGGCGGGCATAAGGTCCGGGGTGAACTGGATGCGCGCACTGTCCAGTCCCAGCACCGTCGACAGGGTATCGACCAGCATCGTCTTGCCAAGGCCCGGCTGGCCCACCAGGAGCGCATGCCCGCCCGAGAGGATTGCGGCCAAAACTTGCTCAACTACGGCGTGCTGACCGACGAAACGCCGCTCAATGCTTGTATGGGCATCGGCAAGGCGTGCCGTCAGCGCCTGAATTTGGGAGACAAGTTGATCATCCTCGGTCATGACAATGCCTCTTTTCTGCTCTAGGACAGCATAGGATGAGGAACGACAAGGCTCCACTGGTAATGGGTCGCAAGACTGACAATCCCGTGAGCATCGCGGACGGACTGGCACAGGCGGCAACACTTGCCTCGAAAAAGGGCCCGCCTCCGGTCCATCTGTGGAACCCGCCCTTTTGCGGTGACATCGACATGGAGATCCGTGCGGACGGCACCTGGTTCTATCAGGGAACGCCGATCGGCAGACCAGCGATGGTGCGGCTTTTCGCCTCGATCCTGAAGCGCGAGGGGGACGCGCATTTTCTGGTGACGCCCGTGGAAAAGGTGGGAATCCGCGTCGTCGATGCACCCTTCCTGGCGGTCGACGCCGATGTCGACCCATCAACGGGTGCTGTGACATTCACAACCAATGTCGGCGATACCGTCACCGCCGGCGTCGACAATTCTGTCACCGTGCGGGGCAGCGCCGATGCGCCGCGGCCCTATCTGCATGTCCGCCGCGGGCTTGAAGCCCTGATCGACCGCAAGACCTTCTATCGCCTTGCCGAGCTGGCCACCCCCGACGATTCCTGTCGGCTGGTCCTGCATTCGGACGGGGCCATTTTTCCGCTGGAGCCCTGACATGGCCCGCTTTGCCGCGAACCTGACCTATCTGTTCACCGAATTGCCCATGCAGCAGCGATTCGCCGCTGCCCGGCGCGCCGGCTTCGACGGGATCGAGATCCTGTTTCCCTATGATCTGCCCAGCGACGATCTGGTCCAGGGCGCCGAATCGGCGGGGCTGGATTTTGTGCTTCTGAACACCCCGCCCCCGAACTGGTCCGGGGGACCACGGGGCTTTGCCGCGACGCCCGGAAACGAGGCGCGCTTCCGCAGCGATTTCGATCGCGCCGTCCAATTGGCGACGGCGCTGAAGGTCCGGCATGTCCATGTCATGGCCGGACGCGCGCAGGGCAGCGCCGCGCGCCGGACCCTGGTCGAGAACCTGACATGGGCCGCGAACCGCGCCCCCCATCTCAGCCTGACGATCGAGCCGATCAATACCAGCGACCATCCCGGCTATTATCTGAACAGCTTCGATCTTGCCGCCGAGATCCTGACCGAGGTCGGCGCCCCGAACCTGGGCCTGCAATTCGACGCCTATCAGGCCCAGATGATCCACGGCCGTTTGCTGTCGCTGTGGGAGCGCTTCGCCCCCCTGACGCGGCATGTGCAGGTCGCTGGCTGGCCCGGCCGTCACGAACCCAGCGCGGGCGAGATCGATTTCTCGCGCTTCTTCCGCGCGGTCGAGGCCAGCAACTACGACGGCTGGATCGGCGCGGAATACACCCCGCTCGCCTCGACCGAGATGGGCGTGGACTGGCTGCGCTCGGCCTAATAGGCCGAGTTGCCGGTACCGGCCGGAAGCGCCCCGTAAGGCAGCCAGATCGTCTTGGCCCGGCTCGCCGCCCGCAGGAAGCGGCGACCCTGCGCGTCCTCCGAACCCCAGTCCGAAACATCGGTCGACCAGACGGGTATCAGCGTCTCAGCCGCGGCGCGTTCGACGGCGGGATTGGGTTCTGGCTGCCAGATCGCGTTCACCCCGTCATGCGCGGCCAGCGCTTCGGCCAGCGCGTCGCGGGGGCCGGTGACGATATTGACCACCCCGCCCGGAACGTCCGAACAGGCCAGCACCTGCGCAAGGGTCAGCGCCGCCATGGGTCGATCCTGCGAGGGCACGACGATGGTCGCATTCCCCATCGCGATGGCGGGAAGCAGCAGGGACATCAGCCCTGCAAAGGGCGCGTTCTCGGGCGCGATGATGCCCATCACGCCCTGCGGTTCCGGCTGGACAAGGGTCAGCAGCCCGCCCTTGGCAGATACGGTCTGACCATCGTACTTGTCCGCGAAGCCCGCATAAAAGAAGCAGCGCCGGATCGCGGTCTCGACCTCGGCATCCGAGGCGAAGCGCGCGAACTCGGTCCGCCTCAGCGCAAGGTTCTCGGCCATGAAATACAGCACCTGCGCCCGACCATGCCCGCCCAGCGCCTGCCATTTCCCAAGGGCGCCCTGCGCGGCTTCGACGGCGTTGCGGATGTCCTTGCGCCCGCCCAGCGGGATCAGCTCTCCCTGCGCGGCATAGCTTGCCCCGCCGTCGGGACGCTTCTGTGCGCCGCCAATATACAGCTTGACGGTGCGGTCGATCTCTCCCGGCCCGACCTCGACGGGGTTGGCTGGGCGGGGTGCCGCGCCCTTGCCCGCAGGACGGGACTGCGGCACGGCCAGATAATCCAGCATCCCTTCGCGCCCGCCTTCGCGGCCATAACCGCTGTCGCGGACCCCGCCAAAAGGGGCCGCCGCATCGAACAGGTTTGCGCAGTTGATCCAGACCACCCCCGCCCTGATCCGCGCGGCAAGATCGGTCGCCACGGTCGCGCTTTCCGACCAGACCGAGGCCGCCAGCCCATAGGCGGTGTTGTTCGCAAGCTCGATCGCCTCATCGGGCGTGCGAAATGTCGAAAGCGTGGCGATGGGACCGAAGATTTCCTTCCGCATCCCCGGATTGGCGGGCGCAATTCGTCGCAGATAGCCCGGTGCGATAAAGCAGCCGCTACCTTCCTGCCCGCCGACCAGTTCGGCGCCTGCCGCCTGCGCCTCGGTCAGAATTTCAAGAATGCGCTGCTTTTGCACCGGATCGACGATCGCGCCGATATCGGTCGATTTGTCCAGCGGAGGTCCGACGCGCAGCTTTTCCATCCTGCGGCGCAGCAGCGTTTCGAACCGCTCGGCTATGGCCTCGGCGACCAGGATGCGGGAGCCGGCGCAGCAGACCTGACCCTGGTTGAACCAGATCGAATCGACGACGCCTTCGACTGCCGCGTCCAGATCGGCATCCGCCATGACGACAAAGGGCGACTTGCCGCCCAGTTCCAATGTCAGCCTCTTGCCCGTTCCCGCAAGCGCACGGGCAATGCCGCGCCCGACCTCGGTCGAGCCGGTGAAGGCGATCTTGTCGACGGGCGCCTGCACCAGCGCGGCACCGGTTGCGCCATCGCCCGTAACGATGTTCAGGACGCCGGGTGGCAGACCGACCTCGGCGCAGATCTCGGCAAAGGCCAGCGCGGTCAGCGGCGTATATTCGGCGGGCTTCAGGACCACGGTATTGCCTGCGGCAAGCGCGGGCGCGACCTTCCATGCCAGCATCAGCAGCGGAAAGTTCCACGGGATGATCTGGCCGCAGACGCCAAGGGGCGCATGGCCCGGAAACTCGGTTGTCGCGATCTCGGCCCAACCGGCATGGTGATAGAAGTGGCGTACGACCAGCGGAATGTCGATGTCGCGGCTTTCCCGGATCGGCTTGCCGTTGTCCAGCGTCTCAAGCACGGCCAGAAACCGCTCTCGCTTCTGGACTGTCCGGGCGATTGCGTAAAGGAAACGCGCGCGGTCATGGCCAGAGGTCGCGGCCCAACCTGGTGCTGCGCGGCGCGCGGCACGGACGGCCCGCGCGATGTCTTCTTCGCTACCCTGAGAAACCTGCGCCAGATCCTGCCCCGTCGCAGGATCGCGGGTCGCAAATGTCTTGGCCGGCTTCGTGAACTTGCCGTCGATGAAATGGCCAAGGCTGCCCTGCCGGGCCAGCCATTCGCGAACGGCCGAGGCATCCTCGGTCGCGGGGCCGTATTCCATGCTTTCCATGATCTCGCCTACGCTTGGCATCTTCACTTATCCTGCCGCCAGACGGTGCGAGGCGGCATAGCGCCCCGTCACGTGATGGGAAATCTGCCGCTCGATATCCCCCAGAAGAGAGGACGCGCCGATGCGGAACAGGTTGGGGCGCAGCCAGTCGCGGCCCAGTTCCTCGACCATGAGCACCTGCCAGTTCAGCGCGTCCTTGGCCGTCCGAAGCCCGCCCGCGGGCTTGAACCCGACCGCGAAGCCGGTCTGATCGCGATAATCGCGAATGGCGCGCAGCATGGTCAGGCTGACAGGCAGCGTGGCATTGACGGGCTCTTTCCCGGTCGAGGTCTTGATGAAATCGGAACCGGCCTGCATCGCGACATGGCTGGCCTTTGCGACGTTCTCCAGTGTCTTCAGCTCTCCGGTCGCAAGGATCGACTTCATCAGCGCGCCGCCACAGGCCTCGCGCATGGCGCAAAGCTCATCGTAAAGCGCGGACCAGTCACCCTGCAGGACATGGGCGCGACTGATGACGATGTCGATTTCGTCCGCGCCCTGGTCCAGCGCATAGCGGATCTCGGCCAAGCGAAGTTCCAGGGGCATCAGACCCGCGGGAAAGCCGGTCGCAACGGATGCGACCGGGACGCCCGAGCCATCCAGTGCACGCTTGGCCGCGGAAACCATCGTGGGATAGACGCAGACGGCGCCGGTGGTCAGCCCCTCGATCCCCAGAGCCGAAAGCTGACCGGCATCGATCGGCTGCCGCGCCTTGGCGCAAAGTCGCGCGACCCGGTCGGAAGTGTCATCACCCGACAGCGTGGTCAGGTCGATGCAGCGAACGGCGTTCAGCAGCCATGCCGCCTGCCATTCCTTCTTCAGGCTGCGCCTTTGAGGCAGGCTGGCTGCGCGACGCTCGCTTGCGGGCGTGTTGACGCGGATGGTCTCGAACCATTCCCGATGCAGGGCGGTGCCGGGATTTCGGCGTCCGGGTGCTTCGTCTTTCATGCGTCCCCCTTTTCGTGGACCCCGGCAAGCTAATCAGTGCCGCTCGCTGCGGCAAGCGGTCAGCGGCCGCGCAGCCCGCGCCACCAGCGTCCGACCCGCCCCGCCGCGCGATCCCGAGCAGCGTCGGCGCGCGCGTCGATGCGGTCCCAGGTTTCATCCGCCAAACGCAGGGCCGGATCGATGCTGCGTTCGCGGAACTGATTCCACATCCGCCAGATCATGAACAGGAACAGCCCCATCACCAGCAGGATGATGACCGCGGGCCAGTTGAAGGGCCTGACGTCCGGCCCCGCGACCGGGCGGACCGCGATCGCGTTGGGATAGATCGACAGCCACGACACCCGCCACCCGTACGAGGTGATGCTGACCCATTCCGGCGCAGCCGAGCTTGACTTCAGGTCGGTCGCCTTGGCGTGCAGGTTCGAACTGTCGTATTTGAAATAGGGCGGCCAGATCCAGCCGGTATCCTCGTTGCGATAGACATAGGGCTTGCCGTTGGGGCGCACCGTATCGATGAACCGCACGTCGCGCTGGCCCTGCGCGTTCTGGATCGTGCCGGTATCCGCCGCGGCATAGAAGATCGAGTTCGCCCCGATTTCGGTCAGGCGGTTATAGGTATTGGTGATCCGAACCGTCTGCTTGGAAGGCAGTGAATAATCCAGGAACAGAAAGACGGTGACGCCGAAAAGCACACCCAGAAAAGTCAGAAACCAGCGCATCGGCGCCCCCTTCAGTCATAGTTCACCAGGATCACGATCATCACGATCACGACCAGCGGAAGGACCAGCACCAATCCGACCAGTCGCGCGCGAAGGGTCTTCCCGAAACCGACCATGGAACGCCGGACGAACTCGCGCCGCGGGGCCGAGTTCCCTGCCGCCGACGGGTGACGCCTGTCCCATTCCTTTTCAAGCGCCTCGCGCCTCGTGCTGCGGATATAGATCGAAAGAAGGACATAGAAGATCAGTTCGATGACAAGCACCAGCCCGATCAGTCGCAAGAGGGCAATCATGGTCTTTCCCGAAGGCTCTGGTCGCTGGGCATGCCCCATGGAAAGACCGCGCGCAGGATCTGTCAATGACCCGCCTTTGGGATTCCCACCCGCCGCATGCTGTGGCATCATCCCGAAAAACGAGGAAACGCCTTGATGTCCGAACGCCTTTCGATCAGCGCCCTGGTCTTTTTCGTCGTGATGGCCCTGATGGGCACTTATTTCGCCTTTGCCGCGGTTCAGGGGCCGTCGGGGGTCCTCAGGCGGGAACAGATCAAGGCCGACACGCGCGAACTTGTCGCGCAGCGCGACCGGCTTCAGGCGGATGTCGACCGGATGCGGAACCTGACCCATCGCCTTTCGGACGATTACCTGGATATCGACCTGCTGGACGAACGGGCGCGGGACGTTCTGGGGTATCTGCGACCGGAAGAAATCATCATCCGCTGATCGTCCGGCAGGCAACCGGGCGCGGTCTGGCGCCGGAACCCGCGTGGCGGCAGATCGCAGGTTTACTTTCCCCGGAACTCCGTCCTAGAAGTAGTTTAACGCTGAACTATTCCTGCGCCGAGGAGGACCCATGGTCAAAAAGCCCACAGCTACGGAGAGCGCGTCCAACGTTTCCAAGGACGAGCTGCTGAAATACTACCGCGACATGCTGCTGATCCGCCGATTCGAGGAGAAGGCGGGCCAGCTTTACGGCATGGGCCTGATCGGGGGCTTCTGCCACCTGTATATCGGCCAGGAAGCCGTCGTCGTCGGCCTTGAGTCCGTGACGAAGGAAGGTGACAAGCGCATCACGTCCTATCGCGACCACGGCCACATGCTGGCCTGCGGCATGAGCGCGAACGGCGTCATGGCCGAGCTGACCGGACGCGAGGGAGGCTACTCCAAGGGCAAGGGCGGCTCGATGCACATGTTCAGCCGCGAGAAGCATTTCTACGGCGGCCACGGCATCGTCGCAGCGCAGGTGCCGCTGGGTGCCGGCTTGGCTTTCGCCGACAAGTATCTGGGCAATGACAACGTGACCTTCACCTATTTCGGTGACGGCGCGGCGAACCAGGGCCAGGTCTATGAAACCTACAACATGGCCGAACTCTGGAGCCTGCCGGTCGTTTTCGTGATCGAGAACAACCAGTATGCGATGGGCACCTCGGTCAAGCGTTCGACCCGCTCGACCACGCTGTTCGGCCGCGGCGCCGCGTTCGGCATCCAGGGCGAGCAAGTCGATGGCATGGACGTCCTGGCAGTCCGTGCTGCCGGTGAAAAGGCCGTCGCGCACTGCCGTGCGGGCAAGGGCCCCTATATCCTTGAGGTCATGACCTATCGCTATCGCGGTCACTCGATGTCGGACCCGGCGAAATACAGGACCCGCGAAGAAGTCCAGAAGATGCGCGACGAACGCGACGCCATCGAGCATGTCCGCGACCTGCTGCTGACCGGCAAGCACGCGACCGAGGAAGACCTGAAGGCGATCGACAAGGAAATCAAGGATATCGTCAACGAATCCGCCGAGTTCGCCAAGGAAAGCCCCGAGCCGGCGCTGGAGGAACTCTGGACCGATATCTATGCCGATGACCTGCCCCAGGGCGCGGTCAAGCAGAACGCCTGAGCGGGAGAAGACCATATGGCAACCGAGATTCTGATGCCCGCCCTGTCGCCGACCATGGAGGAAGGCACACTGGCGAAATGGCTGAAAAAGGAAGGCGACGAGGTCAAGGCCGGTGACATCATCGCCGAGATCGAGACCGACAAGGCCACGATGGAGTTCGAGGCCGTCGACGAAGGCATCCTGGGCAAGATCCTGATCGCCGAAGGCGAACAGGGCGTGAAGGTCAACACCCCGATCGCCGTACTGGTGGCCGAAGGCGAAAGCGCCGACGACATCAAGATCGACGCGCCCAAGGCCGAAGCCGCGCCCGCCGCCGCCAAGGCCGAGGCTCCTGCCGCCGCAAGCGTCCCCGCCGCGCCGAAAACCGACCGCTCGCCCGACTGGCCGGAAGGCACCAAGATGAAGACCATGACCGTGCGGGAAGCCCTGCGCGAAGCCATGGAAGAGGAAATGAACCGCGACGAGACCGTCTTCCTGATGGGCGAGGAAGTCGGGGAATACCAAGGCGCTTACAAGATCTCGCAGGGGTTGCTGGACAAGTTCGGTCCGCGCCGCGTGGTCGATACCCCGATCTCGGAAATCGGCTTTGCCGGCATCGGCACCGGCGCCGCCATGGCCGGTCTGCGCCCGATCGTCGAATTCATGACGTTCAACTTTGCCATGCAGGCGATCGACCATATCATCAACTCGGCCGCGAAGACGCTTTACATGTCCGGCGGCCAGATGGGCTGCTCGATCGTGTTCCGCGGTCCGAACGGCGCCGCTGCCCGCGTCGGCGCTCAGCACAGCCAGGACTATGCCGCATGGTATGCGCAGATCCCCGGCCTGAAAGTGGTGATGCCCTATTCCGCGGCCGATGCGAAAGGCCTGCTCAAACAGGCGATCCGCGACCCGAATCCGGTCATCTTCCTTGAGAACGAGATCATGTATGGCCGCAGCTTCGAGGTTCCCGACCTTGAAGACTTCACCATCCCCTTCGGCAAGGCGCGCATCGCCCGCGAAGGCAAGGATGTCACGCTGGTCAGCTTCGGCATCGGCATGACCCACGCGCTCGACGCGGCCGAGAAACTGGCCGCAGAAGGCATCGACGCCGAGGTGATCGACCTGCGCACCCTGCGCCCGCTTGACTATGGCACCATCATCGAATCGGTGAAGAAGACCAACCGTCTTGTCACCGTCGAGGAAGGCTTCCCGGTCGGCGCGATCGGCAACCACATCTCGGCCTATGTCATGGAAAACGCCTTCGATTATCTCGATGCGCCGGTCATCAACTGCACCGGCAAGGACGTGCCCATGCCCTATGCCGCGAATCTTGAAAAGCACGCGCTCATCACCACGGCCGAGGTGGTCGAGGCGGTGAAAAAAGTCACCTACCGCTAAGGGAAACGCGAGATGCCGACAGAAATCCTGATGCCTGCGCTTTCCCCCACCATGGAGGAAGGCACGCTGGCCAAATGGCTGGTGAAGGAAGGCGACGAGGTGAAAGCGGGCGACGTCATCGCCGAGATCGAAACCGACAAGGCCACGATGGAGTTCGAGGCCGTTGACGAAGGTCGCGTGGGCAAGATCCTGATCGCCGAGGGCAGCGCCGGGGTCAAGGTGAACACCCCCATCGCCGTGCTGCTGGAAGAAGGCGAATCCGCGGCGGACATCGGTGCGGCCGCCGCCCCGAAAGCCGCGGCCACGACCGAAGCTCCCAAGGCCGAGGCGGCCCCGGCACCTGCCGCCGCCAGCGCCCCTGCCCCCGCCGCCGCGAAGGCAGCGGATGGCGGCCGCATCTTCGCCTCGCCGCTTGCGCGCCGGATCGCAGCCGAGAAAGGCATCGACCTGGCCACCCTGACCGGCTCGGGCCCGCGCGGCCGGATCGTCAAGGCAGACCTGGAAGGGGCAAAGCCCGGCGCGGCGAAACCCGCAGCCGAGGCTCCGCGCGCCGCTGCCGCTCCGGCTGCGACCGCACCTGCCGGCCCGTCGGCGGAAACCATCCTCAAGATGTATGCCGAGCGCGAGACGACCGAGGTTCAGCTGGACGGCATGCGCCGTACCATCGCCGCACGCCTCAGCGAGGCCAAGCAGACCATCCCGCATTTCTATCTGCGCCGCTCGGCCAAGCTGGACGCGCTGATGGAATTCCGTGCCTTGCTGAACAAGCAGCTGGAATCGCGGGGCGTGAAGCTGTCGGTCAACGACTTCATCATCAAGGCCTCGGCCCTGGCGCTGCAGGAAGTTCCCGACGCCAATGCCGTCTGGGCAGGCGACCGCATCCTGAAGCTGAAGCCCTCGGACGTGGCTGTCGCCGTCGCGATCGAAGGTGGCCTGTTCACTCCGGTCCTCAAGGATGCGCAGCAAAAGACGCTGTCCACCCTTTCGGCCGAGATGAAAGACCTGGCCAGCCGCGCCAAGTCGAAGAAGCTGGCCCCGCATGAATATCAGGGTGGCAGCTTCGCCATCTCGAACCTCGGCATGTTCGGGATCGAGAATTTCGACGCGGTCATCAATCCGCCGCATGGCGCGATCCTGGCGGTCGGCGCAGGCATCCAGACCCCCGTGGTCGAGAATGGCGAGATCGTCATCCGCAATGTCATGTCGATGACGCTGTCGGTGGACCATCGCGTGATCGACGGGGCATTGGGCGCCCAGTTGCTGGAAAAGATCGTCAGCCATCTGGAAAACCCGATGGGCATGCTGGCCTGATCCGACCCGGATCGCCACGACGACAAAGGGGCCCTCGCGGGCCCCTTTACTGTTTCAAAATAGCCCAGGGTCCGGGGCAGCGCCCGGTCCTGCGTCACTCGCCCGGCATGTCCGGTGCCGAGTTGAGCCCGATCCGTCGCCCCAGCCAGCCCCCGATCCGGCTTTGACCGCCGTGGATCACCGAGAA
>Ga0160446_100113_pt1 | contig 71976 bp, 77 predicted proteins | sample HID1973I_E1MG_FD_108200 | JGI IMG/M metagenome (GOLD analysis project Ga0160446, IMG submission 108200) | Enriched mosquito-associated microbial communities from UW Madison campus, WI, USA - HID1973I_E1 MG | ecosystem: Host-associated > Arthropoda: Insects > Digestive system > Unclassified ...
AGGTCCTGGCCCGCGCCATCCATGCCCATATCCACAGGCGCGTCTTCCTGAACGGAAACAAGACCGTCGTCTTCCCCGCATCGCCAGGAAGCTATGCCAGCGAAAGAATGGGCTGAATGGGGGCGGGCGCAGGCGCGCGGGACGCAAGGGGGTGGCGTGAGGCGGGGAAAAGAGAGTAAGCCTCGGGCCAAGTCATGCCACGCCACAGCCGGATCCCGACATGAGCATACATCTTTACCAGAATGACCTGCCGGACCGGCTGGAACTGGGGGCCACCGTCGCCATCGACACCGAGACCATGGGACTGGACATGCGGCGCGATCGCCTGTGTCTGGTCCAGCTGTCCTCGGGCGACGGTTCCGCCCATCTGGTCCAGATCGCGCGCGGGCAGCGTCAGGCGCCGAACCTGGTGCGGCTGCTGGCCGATCCGAAGGTGCTGAAGCTGTTCCATTTCGGACGCTTCGACATCGCCGCGCTGGAAGCGGCCTTCGGCGTCGTAACCGCGCCCGTCTGGTGCACCAAGATCGCGTCGAAGCTGATCCGCACCTTCACCGACCGGCACGGGCTGAAATACCTGCTGAGCGAGATGGTCGGGGTCGACATCTCGAAGCAGCAGCAGACCAGCGACTGGGGTGCGCAGCAGCTGTCCGATGCCCAGCTTGAATATGCCGCATCGGACGTGTTGCACCTGCACCGGTTGAAGGCCGAACTGGAAAAACGGCTGGAGCGCGAGGGCCGGATGGGCCTTGCGCAGGCCTGTTTCGATTTCCTTCCGGCCCGGGCCCATCTGGACTTGATGGGCTGGGGGGATGAAAACGACCTTTTCCGTCACTAGGTGAGGGCCATGAGCGCATACCTTGATACCGCCCGCCGTGTGATCCGGGCCGAAACCGATGGCCTTCTGGCCCTGTCCGACAGTCTTGGCGACAGCTTCGATCATGCGATCGGACTGATCCTTGCCGCGCAGGGGCGGGTGATCGTCTCGGGCATGGGGAAATCCGGCCATGTCGGGCGCAAGATCGCGGCGACTCTGGCCTCGACCGGGACCCCGGCGCAATTCGTCCACCCGGGCGAGGCGAGCCATGGCGATCTGGGCATGGTGACGGAAAGCGACGTCGCGCTGGTCCTGTCCAACAGCGGCGAGACGCCCGAGCTGGCCGACCTGATCGCCCATACCCGCCGGTTCAACATCCCGCTGATCGGGGTGGCGAGCCGCGCCGATTCGACGCTTTTGCGCCAGTCGGACGTGGCGTTGGTCCTGCCTGCTGCGCCCGAGGCCTGCGGGTCGGGCATCGTTCCGACCACCTCGACCACGATGACCATGGCGCTTGGCGACGCGCTGGCGATCGCGCTGATGGAGCATCGCAAGTTCACCCCCGATCATTTCCGCACCTTCCATCCCGGTGGTAAGCTGGGCGCGCGGCTGTCGCGCGTGGGCGACATGATGCATCGCGAGATTCCGCTGGTCGCCGAGGACGCGCCGATGTCGGATGCGCTGCTGGTCATCAGCCAGAAGGGGTTCGGCGTCACCGGCGTCGTGGACCCTGACGGGCGGCTTAGCGGCATCATCACCGACGGCGACTTGCGGCGCCACATGGAGGGTCTGCTGGATCACCGCGCCAGCGAGGTCATGACCCGCAACCCGCGCACGATCTCGCCCGAAAGCCTGGCGGAAACCGCCTTGGCCGAGATGCAGGGGCGCAAGATCACCAGCCTGTTCGTGCTTGAGGATCAGAAGCCTGCCGGGCTGCTGCACATCCACGATTTCCTGCGGACAGGGATGGTCTAGAACATGCGGCGGTCGTGCATCGTTGCCTGGCTGCGCGTAATCCTGCCCCTGACAGCGCTGGCGATTCTGTCGGTGCTGTTCCTTTTGGGGCGCAAGCCAGAACCGCATGCGACCATTCCCTATGCGACCGTCGATCCGCAGGATCTGGCCGAGCGCCAGGCGATCACCAACCCGACCTATACCGGGGTCACGACCAACGGGTCGCAGCTGACGATCGCCGGGGCCGAGGCAGAGCCGGGCGCCGGGATGAACCAGGGCTCGGTCCGGTCGGTCCGCATGACGCTGCGCGCGCCCGACGGGCGGGCGGCGGATGTCAGCGCCGGGACTGCCCGCATTCAGGGCGACCAGGTCGCGCTGCAGGATGGTGTGCGGATGACGACGGCCGCAGGCTGGATCGTGACCGCACCCGAGTTCCATGCCTCGACCACCGAGGGCACCCTGGCGGCTGATCGCGAGGTGAATGTTCGCGCCCCGTTCGGCGACCTGACCGCCGGCGCAATGGAACTGCGCCCGATTGCGCCCGGCGATGCCGATCACGTTCTTGATTTGAAGGGCGGAGTCCGGTTGATATACCGGCCATGATTGCCCGACCCGCCAGACTGGTATCTGGCTCGGCCAAGCCCTCGCGCCAGAAAGGAAACCCGATGATCCGGCCAGGACCGCTGCCCTTGCTTCTGTCGCTGACCCTGGCTGCCCTGCTGCCCCAGCTGGCAGCGGCGCAGACGACCGGATTCGGCAATGCTCAGGACGTGAAGGCGCCGGTCGAGGTAACGGCCGATGCATTGCAGGTCGACCAGCGCACCGGCCTTGCGGTCTTTACCGGCAATGTGCTGATCGGGCAGGGCGCGATGCGGCTGTCGGCCGACCGCGTCACCGTGACCTATGCCCAGGACAATGCACAGAAGATCAGCGCTATGAAGGCGGAAGGCAACGTGACCCTTGCCAGCGGGCAGGACGCGGCCGAGGCGAAGACCGCCGATTACGATGTCGAGTCGGGCAATGTCGTGCTGCGCGGCGATGTCCTGCTGACGCAGGGCAGCAACGTGCTGACCGGCGAGACGGTCACGGTGAACCTTGCGACCGGCACCGCCAATGCCGCAGGCCGCGTGCGCAGCGTCCTGCAACCGGAGCAGAACAGATGAACGCCTCGACCGATTCCCTTGCCGGCGGACTGCGCGTCCGGGGACTGCGCAAATCCTATCGCAGCCGCCCCGTCATCCGCGACGTGGCGCTGGACCTTGAGCGGGGCGAGGTGGTGGCGCTGCTGGGGCCGAACGGCTCTGGCAAGACGACCTGCTTTTACTGTGTCGCGGGCCTTGTCGCGCCCGATTCGGGGCAGGTGACGATCGACGGGCTTGAGGCGACGGCTCTGCCCATGTATCGGCGCGCGCAGATGGGCATCGGCTATCTTCCGCAGGAAATGTCGATCTTTCGCGGCCTGAATGTCGAACAGAACATTGCTGCGGTGCTGGAGCTGGTCTGTCGCGACGCCCATCATCGGCGCGACCGGCTGGAGACGCTGCTGGGCGAATTCTCGATCGAGCATCTGCGCAAGGCCCCGGCCATGGCCCTGTCGGGCGGTGAGCGGCGGCGGGTCGAGATTGCGCGCTGCCTGGCGGCGAACCCGTCTTATCTGCTTCTGGATGAACCCTTTGCGGGCGTCGACCCGATTGCTGTCGGCGAAATCCGCGGGCTGGTCCACGACCTGAAAAGCCGGGGAATCGGCGTATTGATCACCGATCACAACGTCCGCGAGACGCTGGAGATCGTCGATCGCGCCTATATCCTGCATGACGGGCATGTGCTGAAATCCGGCACCACGGCCGAAATCGTCGACGATCCGCAGGTCCGGCGCGTCTATCTGGGTGAAAGCTTCCGCATGAACTGAGGGCCTGTCGATGCCTGCGACAATTCGCGCCCGTTGACAGGACCGCTCCCCTATCACCAAATGATCCTTAAGGCAGGCCCGAAGATGCCTGTCTTCAACCCGGACGGCGAAACCGCGCGGGCGGCGTAAAGTCTAGGCCGGGCAACCGAAAGGACGGACCATCATGCGCTATCAGATCAGCGGAAAACAAATCGACGTCGGAGATGCCCTCTCGACGCATGTTAAGACCGAACTGGGCGAGACCATCGACAAGTATTCGCAGCGCCCGACCGATGCGACGGTCATTTTTTCCCGCAATGCGCATGAATTCATCTGCGACGCCGTGGTGCATCTGTCGACCGGGCTGAACGTGCAGGCCAAGGGGGCCTCGACCGAGATCTATGCCGCTTTCGAACAGTGCAAGGAGCGGATGGACAAGCAGCTGCGCCGCTACAAGCGCCGGCTGAAGGATCACCACAAGGATCGGGTTGAACCGGTTGCCTTCGAGCAGGCGGGCATGTATGTGCTGGCCGCCGATGAAGACGAATGGGAATCCCAGGAAGACGGCCTGCAACCCATGATCATCGCCGAGATGGAGACCCGCGTTCCCACGCTTTCCGTCGGCGATGCGGTGATGCAGATGGAGCTGGCCGGTTCGCCGCTGCTGGTTTTCCGCAATGAGAAACATGGGGGCGTCAACGTGGTCCATCGCCGTGAAGATGGCAACGTGGGCTGGATTGATCCCCGCAATTTGCGCTAGACTGACCGCAAGAGCAGTCTGGTTGAATGAATTGTCCCGGTCACGAAATCCGTGGCCGGGACTTGGACAATTTCGGGCGATATGCAGATCAGCGACATTCTCTCACCTTCCGCCGTGCGGACGATGACGCAAAGCACCAGCAAGAAGCGTTTGTTCCAGGAAATCGCCGAGCAGGCGCGAAGCATCTATGGCGTCGATGCCGCGCAGACGCTGGATGCCTTGCAGGAACGAGAATCGCTGGGTCCGACCGGGGTCGGTCACGGCGTGGCCTTGCCTCATGCCAGGCTGCACGGGCTGGACCGGGTCGTCGGCTTGTTTCTGCGTCTGGAGAAGCCGCTGGATTTCGATGCGGTCGACCGTCAGCCTGTGGACCTGATCTTTGCGCTGCTCGCCCCCAAGAACTCGGGTGTCGATCACCTGAAGGCACTGGCGCTGGTGTCGCGGACGCTGCGCGACCAGGATCTGCGCGGCAAGCTGCGCGCCAATGACGATCCGGTCGCGCTGCACGCGATCCTGTCGGCCGCGCCGGGGATCAAGGCTGCCTGAAGGGGTGATCGCGGGCTGGTTCCGTGTTACGATGCCTCCGCCCGAAAGCGGAGGTTCGGCAATGACCAGGCATATCGCAGACAGACAGCATGAGACGGGTGCGGGTCGCATCCGGAACTTTACCCGGCAAGATCGCGAGGCGACCATTCATCCCGCCATCCAGCGCCTTCTGACCCGCCGCAAGCAGGAGGATGCCGGGGGCGGCCGCCGCATGGCCGAGTTCCTGCGGATCGAGCGCGGGCAGAACGCCTGAATCCGGTCCGGTCCAGTCCAGAATGCAAGACGGCCGCGCCCATTCCGGGCGCGGGCGCTTTCGTTCACGTCTGGTGCGCGATCAGGCGCGGACGAGCTTTTCGTAATCGTCCGCGATGCCGCGGGTGACTTCGCCGATCTGGAAATGCCAGTCCTCGCCGATCTGGGCGACCGGGGTCACTTCGGCGGCGGTTCCGGTCAGGAAGCACTCCTGGAAGCCCGAGACCTCTTCCGGCAGGATGTGGCGTTCATGCACGGCAACGCCCTTGTCCTTCAGCAGCTGGATGATGGTCTGGCGCGTGATCCCATTCAGGAAGGCGTCGGCCAGCGGGGTGTGAACCTCACCATCCTTGACGAAGAAGACGTTCGCGCCGGTCGCCTCGGCGACATAGCCGCGGTAATCCATGAACAGCGCGTCCGAGCAGCCCTTGGCCTCGGCCGCGTGCTTGGACATGGTGCAGATCATGTAAAGGCCGGCGGCCTTGGCGGCGGTCGGAATCGTCTCGGGGCTGGGGCGCTTCCATTTCGCGATGTCGAGCTTGGCGCCCTGCCATTTCGCGTCCCCGTAATAGCTGCCCCATTCCCAGGCGGCGACCGCCATGCGAACCGGGTTGCGCGCCGCCGAGACACCCATGTCCGAGCCCGAGCCGCGCCACATCACCACGCGGACGTAGGCGTCGGTGAAGCCGTTCGCGTCCAGAACTTCCTGTTTGGCGCGGTCGATTTCTTCCGCAGTATAGGGCGATTCGATGTCCAGCAGCCGAGCCGATTCAATCAGCCGCAGGGAATGTTCGTGGCCTTTGAAGATCTTGCCGCTATAGCACCGCTCGCCCTCGAATACCGAGCTTGCGTAATGCAAAGCATGGGTCAGGATGTGCACCTTGGCGTCGCGCCAGTCCACAAGCTCGCCATCCATCCAGATTTTGCCATCACGATCGTCGTAAGCGCCTGCCATGTTCTTCCTCCGGCCGGTCTGTTTTTCGGATTGTTGCGCTGTTTTGCCATTATCCGCATATAAAGTTGCGCAACACAGGGTCTTCGCTATCCATTGGTGATTGGAAAGTCAACAAGCCTGACGTAATAAGAGCCATGCAATATGGGGAAGCCATGCAGAACAAAGTCAGCATCGCGCCCGTTGGTGGCGAAAACCTGCTGTTCCTGACCGATGAGCAACTGCGTCGCGGGATCGAGGCGATGTTCTTCGCCTATCGTGCCTTCACGGCCGATCCGGATCTGATTCTGTCGGATATGGACTATGGCCGCGCCCATCACCGCGCGCTGCATTTCATCAACCGCGATGCGGGGCTGACGGTGACGGCGCTTCTGGACGTGCTTGGCGTGACCAAGCAATCCCTGAACCGGGTGCTGCGCACGCTGATCGAGGATGGGCTTGTCGAAAGCCGGGTCGGCCGTCGCGATCGCCGCGAAAGGCAGCTTTTCCTGACCGAGCAGGGAAATGCGCTGGAGCGGCGCCTGTCCGAGAGCCAGCGCGCCCGGATGCGCGCCGCCTATCGCAACGCCGGGCCGCAGGCAGTCGCGGGGTTCCGGCAGGTGCTTGAGGCAATGATGGACCGTGATACGCTGCGGCAGTTCAAGTCTATGAAGGACCTGCCCGAATCCCAATGAGCAATCCTGACCCGATCTCCGCCCATATCCTGGTCGTCGATGACGACGAACGCATCCGCAGCCTTCTGCGCCGGTTCCTGATGCGCAACGACTTCCTGGTCACGACGGCGCGGGACGCCGCCCATGCGCGTCGGCTGCTGTCGGGGCTGGATTTCGACCTGATCGTCCTTGACGTGATGATGCCGGGCGAGGACGGCTTTTCCCTGACTCGCGACCTGCGCAAGCGCGCGCAGACGCCGATCCTGCTGCTGACCGCAAAGGGAGAGATCGAGGACCGGATTTCGGGGCTGGAAAGTGGGGCCGACGACTATCTTGCCAAGCCCTTCGAACCGCGCGAGCTTTTGCTGCGCATTGCCGCGATCCTGCGTCGCGTCCCGGCAAGCGAGAATCGTGGCCCGAAGTTCCTGTCGATCGGACCTCTGCGCTATGACGCGGACAAGGGCGAGCTTTGGCAGGGCGATGCGCCGCTGCGCCTGACGGGCACCGAACAGGCCTTGCTGCGCCGCCTGGCCGACACTCCGCGCCAGCCCGTCAGCCGCGCGGAACTGATCGAGGACATGGGTCGCAGTCCATCCGAGGATGCGGGCGAGAATTCGGAACGCGCCATCGATGTGCAGATCACCCGATTGCGCCGCAAGATCGAGCCCGATCCCCGCGAGCCGCGTTACCTGCAGACCGTCCGCGGGATGGGATATATGCTGGTTCCGGACTGATGGGTCCTGCGCGGCGCCGGGCGTCGCGCAGTGGGTATTTGAGAAACGGTGAAGTCGCAGGCGTCGCGAGTTGCCCCCTTGCGTCCGGCGAGGTGTGAAAAGGGGCCCGAAGGCCCCCGATCACGCCAGCACGCCGTGGCAGTGCTTGAACTTCTTGCCCGAGCCGCAGGGGCAGGGGTCGTTCCGCGCCGGGTCGCCCCAGGTGGTGGGGTCGGTCTCGTCAAAGCCGGCGACGCGGGCGGAGATCTCTCCGCCTTCGGCCTCCTCATGCACCGGCTGCATCTCGGCCTGGGCGGCAGCCTGCTGGCGCTGATAGTCGCGCAGCATCTCTTCGCGCTCGGCATCGGTCAGCGGGCGGATGCGGGCAAGTTGCTGGGTCACGTCATAGCGCAGCCCGTCCAGCATGGTTTCAAACAGCTGGAACCCCTCGGTCTTGTATTCCGAAAGCGGGTCGCGCTGCGCATAGCCGCGGAAGCCCACGACCGAACGCAGGTGTTCCAGCGTGATAAGGTGGTCGCGCCACTTCGAATCGATCTGTTGCAGCAGGACCTGCTTTTCGATCTGGCGCATGTTGTCTTCGCCGAACTGCTCGGCCTTCTGCGCCATATAGGCGTCGGTGGCCTGCTGGATGCGTTCGCGCATAGTGTCATGGTCGACGCCATCTTCGGCGGCCCATTCCTTGACGGGAAGGTCCATGTTCAGCCGTTCGATGATCGCGTCCTTCAGGCCGTCGATCTTCCACTGCTCGGCATAGGAGCGCGGCGGCAGGAATTCGTCGACCATGTCGTCGATGACCTGCGCGCGCATGTCGGCAGCGACCTCGGCCACTTCTTCGGTATGCATGATCTCGAGGCGCTGGCTGAAGATCGCCTTGCGCTGGTCGTTCATCACATCATCGAATTTCAGCAGCTGCTTGCGGATGTCGAAGTTGCGGCCTTCGACCTTGGCCTGCGCGCGCTCAAGCGACTTGTTGACCCAGGGGTGGATGATTGCCTCGCCATCCTTCATGCCCAGCGTCGAAAGCACCTTATCCAGGCGCTCAGACCCGAAGATGCGCATCAGGTCGTCTTCCAGCGACAGGAAGAACAGCGAACGGCCGGGGTCGCCCTGGCGGCCCGAGCGGCCCCGCAGCTGGTTGTCGATGCGGCGGCTTTCGTGGCGTTCGGTCGCAAGGACGAACAGCCCGCCCGCGTCCAGAACCACCTGCTTGTCGTTCGCGTGCTCGGCCTCGATCCGGGCGCGCAATTCGTCGGGATGGGCCTCGGGATCGGCGGCCAGCGCCTCCATCACCTTCATCTCGACATTGCCGCCCAGCTGGATGTCGGTGCCGCGGCCGGCCATGTTGGTGGCGATGGTGACGGCGCCCAGCTTGCCGGCGTCGGCGACGATCTTCGCCTCCTGCTCGTGCTGGCGTGCGTTCAGGACGTTATGGACGATGCCCGCCTGGGTCATCATCTGCGACAGCATCTCGGATTTCTCGATCGAGGTGGTGCCGACCAGGATCGGCTGGCCCTTGGCATGGGCTTCCTTGATCGCTTCGAGCACGGCGGAATATTTTTCGGCCGCGGTGCGATAGACGCGGTCATGTTCGTCGATCCGCTGGATCGGGCGGTTCGTGGGAACCTCGACGACGCCCAGCTTGTAGATCTCGGCGAATTCGTCTGCCTCGGTGGCGGCGGTGCCGGTCATGCCGCCCAGCTTCGAATACAGGCGGAAGTAGTTCTGGAAGGTGACCGAGGCCAGCGTGACGTTCTCGGGCTGGATCTGGACGCCTTCCTTGGCCTCGATCGCCTGGTGCAGGCCGTCGGACAGGCGGCGGCCCTTCATCATGCGGCCGGTGAACTCGTCGATCAGCACGATCTCGTCATCGCGGACGATGTATTGCTGGTCACGATGGAACAGCTTGTGCGCGCGCATCGCCTGGTTGGCGTGATGCACGATCGTGGTCGATTCGGGGTCATAGAGGGTCTGGCCCTCAGGCAGGACACCAGCGGCCTGAAGGCGCTTTTCCAGATATTCGTTGCCTTCCTCGGTGAAGGTCGCGTTCCGGGTCTTCTCGTCCAGCTTGTAATGTTCTTCAGTCAGCTCGGGCATGAAATGATCGAGCGTCTTGTAAAGCTCACTGCGGTCCTGCGATGGGCCCGAGATGATCAGCGGCGTGCGGGCCTCGTCGACCAAGATCGAATCGACTTCGTCGACGATCGCGAAGAAGTGGCCGCGCTGGACCATCTGGTCGATCGAGCCCTTCATGTTGTCGCGCAGGTAGTCGAAGCCCAGCTCGTTGTTCGTGGCATAGGTCACGTCGGCCTGATAGGCCTGCCGCTTTTCCTCGTCGGGCTGGAAGGGATAGACGACACCAGTGGTCAGGCCGAGATGGCGGAAGACCTTGCCCATCCATTCGGCGTCACGCTTTGCGAGGTAATCGTTGACGGTGACGACATGGACGCCCTTGCCCGCCAGCGCGTTCAGATAGGCGGGGAAGGTCGCGACAAGGGTCTTGCCCTCGCCCGTCTTCATTTCGGCGATGTTTCCCTGGTGCAGGAAGATCCCGCCCATCAGCTGCGTATCGAAAGCGCGCAGGCCAAGTGCACGGCGGGCACCTTCGCGGCAGTTGGCGAAAGCTTCGGGCAGAAGCTTGTCCAGATCCTCTCCACCCTGGGCACGACCCTGCAAATCTCGCGTCCTTGCGATCAGCTCCGCGTCGGACATCGCGCGGAATTTTTCTTCCAGAGCATTGATCTGGGCGACCAGCGGGCGCACAGATTTCACCTTGCGGTCGTTGGGCGTTCCAAAGACCAGTTTAGCCAAGTTTCCGATGCCGAGCATGTGAGCCTTCAAAATCGCGTATCTGTGGAAGCGCCGGACGTTCCGCCCACTTGCCGCCACCATTCGCCATGCCCTATCACATGGGCCGGAAAAATGGCGACGGGCGCGCATTTTCGGTTGCGCCGGATGTATGCGTCGGAGGCCAGACTGTCAACGCTTGCGCCGTTTTGCGTCATGTAGACGTGCCGGAAATGAACCAATCCCAGGAAAGGGAATCAGATGCTGAAATCGCTTCTTGCCGCCACCGCCCTTGTCGCCGTCTCGTTCGGTTCGGCGCCCGCGTTTGCCCAGGATGCCGACACGGTCGTCGCGAAGGTCAATGATGAGGCAATCACCCTAGGCCAGCTGATCGCGATGCGTCAGGGCATTGACGAGCAAGCCGTTCAGGGCCTGCCCGACACCGCCGTCTGGGACCTGATGCTGGACCAGATGATCCGTCAGACCGCGGTCGCGCAGGCCGCCGGCAAGGAACTGAGCAAGCGTGACCAGGCGGGGCTTGAGATTGAGCGCCGTGCCTATCTGGCCGGTTCGGTTCTGGAAAAGGTCGCTGCTGCCGAGCCGACCGATGACGAGCTGAAGGCCGCCTATGACCAGGTGTTCGGCGGCCAGACCGAGCCGAAGACCGAATACAACGCTGCCCATATCCTGGTGAAAACCAAGGAAGAGGCAGAAGCGATCGAGAAGCAGCTGAAGGATGGCGGTGATTTCGGCGCGATCGCGGCCGAGAAATCGACCGATCCCGGCTCGGCCCCGAACAAGGGTGATCTGGGCTGGTTCCAGCCCGAGCAGATGGTCGCCCCCTTCTCGGACGCAGTGAAGACCCTGAAAAAGGACGAAGTTTCGGCGCCGGTCGAAACCCAGTTCGGTTGGCATGTCATCAAGCTGCTTGACCAGCGCGAAGTGCAGCCGCCGAAAATGGAAGAGGTCAAGGACCAGCTTGCCGTTCAGGTCCGCCGTGACAAGGTCCAGGCCGAGATCGAGAAGCGCGTCGCCGACTCCAAGGTCGAAAAGACCGAGGGCCTGAGCCCGGACCTGCTGGGCAAGACCGATCTGCTGGGAGAGTGATCCATGGCCAAGGCCGAGAAGAAGGTGAAGATTTCCGACGCCGAGAAGCTCAAGAAGCTGAAGAAGAAGCTGAAGAAGCTTCAGGAGACTTCGGAAAGCGGTGCAGCCCCGACCGAGACCCGTGTCGAGGCCGCAACGCGCGCGCTTGCCCAGACGGTCGGAAAGCCGGCCCCGCAGAAAAAGGAAAAGCTCGTCTCGCCGCTCGCGCCTGAGGAGTTTCCCGAATTTCCGCTGGTGGCCGGGGCCGAGTTTGCCTCGGGCGCTGCGGGCGTCAAATATCAGGGGCGCACCGACGTGATGTTGGTGCGTCTTGCGCGCGGCACCGCCATTGCCGGGGCCTTCACGCGGTCGTCGACCCGTGCGGCCAGCATCCTTGACTGCCAGGCCAAGCTGGCGCTGAAGCAGGATGTGGGGCAAGGCGCCGCGATCATCGTGAACTCGGGGAACGCGAACGCCTTTACCGGCCGGAATGGCCAGGAGGCGGTGGACAAGGTTACCGGCAGTGTCGCTTCGGCGCTGTCGATCCCCCGCGACCGGGTCTTCTCATCCTCGACCGGTGTGATCGGCGAGCCGCTTCCGGCGGACCGCATCACCGCCGTCATCAGCGAGCTTGCGAACGGGCTCAGCGCCGATGGCGCGGCCGAGGCGGCGCGGGCGATCATGACGACAGACACCTTCCCGAAGGGCGCGACCGCCAGCTTCGAGGGCGAGGGCGGCAAGATCAACATCGTCGGTATTGCCAAGGGCTCGGGCATGATCGCGCCCGATATGGCGACCATGCTGGTCTATATCTTCACCGATGCGAAGATCGCGCCGGCGCTGTTGCAGCGGATGCTGAACGGCCAGCTGGCAAGCACCTTCAACGCGATCACCGTGGACAGCGACACCTCGACCTCGGATGCGCTGATCGTGGCGGCCACGGGGAAATCCGCGGCGACCCCCATTACCGAGCTGCGCTCGGCCACCGGGCGGGCCTTCACCAAGGCCTTGGGAGAGGTCATGCTGGATCTGGCCCAGCAGGTCGTGAAAGACGGCGAGGGGGCGACCAAGTTCGTCGAGGTGCGCGTCACGCGCGCCGCGACGCCCGAGGATGCCCACCGTGTCGCCATGGCGATCGCGAACTCGCCGCTCGTCAAGACCGCGATCGCGGGTGAGGATGCGAACTGGGGTCGCGTGGTCATGGCCGTCGGCAAGTCCGGCGCCGTGGCTGACCGCGACAAGCTGACCATCCGTTTCGGCGATCTGGTCCTTGCCGAGAATGGCTGGCGCGCGCCGGCCTATGACGAGGACAAGGCCAGCGCCTATATGCAGCGCGATCACCTTGTGATCGGCGTTGACCTGGGGCTGGGCCGCGCGAAACGCACGGTCTGGACCTGCGATCTGACCCATCGCTATATCGACATCAACGCCGATTACCGTTCATGAAGATCCTGCTGGTGGCGGCCGTCGCCCTGATCGACAAGGATGGTCGCATTCTTCTGGCGCAGCGCCCCGAGGGCAAGTCCCTCGCGGGCCTGTGGGAGTTTCCCGGCGGCAAGGTCGAGGCGGGGGAGACCCCCGAGGTCGCGCTGATCCGCGAGTTGGAGGAGGAACTGGGCATCAAGACCTGGGACTCCTGCCTGGCGCCGCTGTCATTTGCCAGCCACACCTATGACACATTCCACCTTTTGATGCCGCTTTACGCCTGCCGACGCTGGGAAGGGGTGCCCATCCCGCAAGAAGGACAGAACATCGCATGGGTGAAATCGCAAAATTTGTGCAATTACCCCATGCCTCCGGCCGATATCCCGTTGATTCCCGTCCTCAGAGACTGGATATGAGACTTATCGACAACAAACGGGTCGGCGTCTTTCCATTCTGCCGGTCTGTTACACAAAATTAGTTAAGACTTAACGATTTTGTGGCAATCATGAAATTACGGGTAGGAGAGAGAGAGCCGGATATGATTCGCACGATTACGATCGGTAGCTGTATTTCTGTCCAAGGCGTCTTCGAGCGGCAGGTTCCGAACGGCAACATCGTTGTCCGCGTCGGGTCCAAGACTTACGAAGGCAAGCCGGTGGCGACCGCGGCATAAGCCAACGGGTAAACAGCAGTGCCATGAACGCGAAGACGGGGTCCCGAAAGGGGCCCCGTCCGCGTTTGGAGCCGCCGAATTTTGCATCGCAGGCACGGGCGCGTTGCCGTGGCCGCGGAATCGAAAAGGGCGAACACGTCTCCGCATCCGCCCCTTCACGATTGTCATGTCTGTAGAAATTACAGCTTACGCTGCACTTCCTCGCGTTCGAAGATCTCGATGATGTCACCCTTGCGGATGTCGTCGTAATTCTCGAATGCCATGCCACATTCCTGGCCGGACTGGACTTCCTTGACCTCGTCCTTGAAGCGCTTCAGCGTCTTCAGCGTGCCTTCGTGGACGACCACGTTGTCGCGCAGCAGGCGGACGCCTGCCGAACGGCGGGCCACACCCTCGGTGACCAGGCAGCCGGCGACGTTGCCGACGCCCGTGACGCGGAAGACTTCGCGGATCTCGGCATAGCCGATGAAGGTCTCGCGGACCTCAGCCGAAAGCAGGCCCGAGGCCGCCGCCTTGATGTCATCCATCAGGTCGTAGATGATCGAGTAGTAGCGGATCTCGACGCCCTTCTGGTTGGCGGCATTCCGCGCCGGAGCATTGGCCCGGACGTTGAAGCCGATGACCGGCGCCTGGCTTGCCTCGGCAAGGCCGATATCCGACTCGGTGATCGCGCCGACGCCATAATGCAGAACGCGGACGCGGACTTCGTCGTTGCCGATCTTTTCCAGTGCCTGGACGATGGCCTCGGCGGAACCCTGCACGTCGGCTTTGACGACGACCGGCAGTTCGGCGACGTTCTTGTCCGCCTTTGCCTTGGCCAGCATCTGGTCCAGCGTGATGGCGGCACCAGCAGCGGCGCGCTTGTCCTTGGCGGCCTGCTCGCGGTAATCCGCGATCTCGCGCGCCTGTGCCTCAGTCGAGACGACGTTCAGGACGTCACCCGCTTCGGGCGTGCCGTTCAGGCCCAGGACCTCGACGGGAACCGAGGGACCGGCTTCTTCGACGCGCTCGCCCTGATCGTTGATCAGCGCGCGCACCTTGCCCCATTGTTCGCCGACGACGAAGATGTCGCCGCGCTTCAGGGTGCCGTTCTGGACCAGGACGGTGGCGACCGGGCCGCGGCCCACGTCGAGCTTCGCCTCGATCACCGCGCCGGACGCGGCGCGTTCCGGGTTGGCCTTCAGTTCAAGGATCTCCGCCTGCAGCGCGATGGCTTCAAGCAGTTGGTCCAGGCCTTTGCCAGTCTTGGCCGAAACCTCGACATCCTGCACTTCGCCCGACATCGCCTCGACGACGACTTCGTGCTGCAGCAGGTCGGTCCGGACCTTCTGCGGGTTCGCACCCGGCTTGTCGACCTTGTTGATCGCAATGATCATCGGCACCTTGGCGGCCTTGGCGTGGTTGATCGCCTCGATCGTCTGCGGCATGACCGCGTCATCGGCGGCGACGACCAGAACGACGATATCCGTCACCTGCGCGCCACGGGCACGCATCGAGGTGAACGCGGCGTGGCCGGGCGTATCAAGGAAGGTCAGCAGCGAACCGGATTCGGTTTTCACCTGATAGGCGCCGATATGCTGGGTGATCCCGCCGGCTTCGCCCGAGACGACATTCGCCTTGCGGATGGCATCCAGAAGCGAGGTCTTGCCGTGGTCGACGTGACCCATGATCGTGATGACCGGCGGGCGCGACTGCAGATCCTCGACCTTGTCCTCGACCTGGTCGATGACCTGTTCGACATCGGCATCCGAGACGCGCACGGCGCGGTGGCCGAACTCGTCGATCACCAGTTCCGCGGTATCGGCATCGACCGCCTGGTTCGCGGTGACCATCATGCCCATGCGCATCAGCGATTTGATGACATCGGGCGTACGCTCGGCCATCCGGTTCGCCAGTTCGGAAACCAGGATGGTTTCAGGCAGCTGGACGTCGCGGACCTGCTTTTCGGCGCGCTGGTGTCCGCCCATGGCTTTCTGCCGGGCTTTCTCCTGCTTGCGCTTCATCGCGGCCAGCGAACGCTGGCGTCCGCCTTCGCCGTCAAGAGCTTGGGTCAGCGACAGCTTGCCGGTGCGGCGGTTGTCGTCGCGGTTCTTGTTGCGATCGTTGTTGCGGTCGTCGGCGCCACCGCGGGGATCGCGGTCACGTTCCGTCTTGCGCGGCGCGGTCGCGACGACACCCTTGGTCTCGGCGCGCGCGGCAGCGGCTTCGGCCGCGGCACGGTCGGCAGGCGCGGGGCGCGCTTCGGTGGTGGGCTTCGGTTTGGTGACCTCGGCCTTTTTCTGGGCGCGCAGTTCGGATTCGCGGGCGCGGCGCTCGTCTTCCTCGGCTTTCAGCCGAAGCGCTTCGACGCGCTCGCGCTCTTCGCGCTCCTTCGCCTCCAGCTCAAGCCGGCGGCGTTCGCGTTCTTCCTCGCGGGCCTTTTCCTCGGCCACACGCTGGGCGGCTTCCTCGACCTCGCGGGCCTTGGCGGCCTTCAGCGCGGCAAGGCGACGCTCCATCTCGGCATCGGAAATACCGGCAGGGCGTTTCGAGGGGTCGCCCGAAATGGCGGCGGGAGAGCCCGAACGCGAACCGCCTGCCGCACCGGGTTTTCCCGGCACGACAACGCGCTTGCGCTTGACCTCGACCGCGACATTATGGGTCCGACCGTGGCTGAAGCTTTGCTTCACCTGGCCCGAACGACCAGAGCCGCCGCCAAGACCCAGGGGTTTCTTTCCGTCAGTATCGCTCATTCCGCTTTTCATTCCTTCCCGGCGGATGCACCGCCGTCATGCCCGCGCAGACCCGTCAGTCTGCTCGCGTCCCTGATCAACGTGTCGGTCAGGCCCCCCGGCGCAAGCGCGCTGTGTATGACATGATCGCGCCCAAAGGACAAACCCAATTCTGATGCGGTCAGGCAGCCGAACCAGCGCCCGCCGGGCGGGGTCCAGAGTTTGCCCTTGCCGCGGTCCGATCCGTCACTGGCCTGCAGCAAGACTTTTGCCTTGCCGTTCGCCAGCCAGTCCTTGACCTTCTCGAAGCCGGCCACGGCGCGACCGGCTTTGCGAGCCAGCGACAGCGTGTTCGTCACACGCTTTGCAAGCCCGGCTTCAATCAATTCCAGCAGTTCCGGAGGGGCCGAAACTTGCGCCCTTGCCCCTCGCGAAAACAAGCCCTTAGATGCTGCCTTGTCCAAGGCCGCACGATCCGAGACGACCCAGAAGCCGCGACCTGGCAGCTTTTCGGCCAGATCCGGGATAACTTCGCCATCGGGGCCCGCGACAAAGCGGATCAACCCAGCTTTTGGCTGGGTTTCTCCCGTCACGATGCAGCGACGTTCGGGCGTCTCGCGGTCCTTTGTCTGGCCCCCGCGTGTCATCTGCCTCCCGGGGCGTTACACCCCGGCCTCCTTGTCTTCGGTTTCCCCGGCCACTTCGGCAGCGGGTTCCAGTTCGGTCGGATCGACCCAGCCCAGCATCACGCGGGCGGTCATGACCAGATTCTGCGCTTCTTCCAGCGAGACGTCGAAGGGCTCCAGAATGCCCTCGTCCTTCTTGCGTTGACCGTTTTCGGTGGTCCAGCCGCCAGCCAGTTCCCAGTCGGCGCAGGTCGCGAAGTCTTCCAGCGTCTTCACACCGTCCTTGGCCAGCGCCTCGACCATCTGCGGGGTCAGCCCTTCGAATTCGATCAGGCTTTCCTCGACACCCAAGGCGCGGGCATTTTCCAGCGCAGTACGGTTGGCCGCTTCCAGATGCTCGCGGGCGCGGGTTTGCAGTTCTTCCGCCGTGCCTTCGTCCACACCTTCGATCGAGGTCAGCTCGTCAAGGTCGACATAGGCGACCTCTTCGAGGTTCGTAAAGCCTTCGGCGACCAGAAGCTGGGCGAAGAACTCGTCCAGATCCAGGGCGTCGACGAACAGCTTCGTCCGGGCGTTGAACTCGGCCTGACGACGCTTCGATTCCTCTTCCTCGGTCAGGATGTCGATATCCAGACCCGTCAGCTGCGAGGCCAGACGCACGTTTTGGCCGCGACGGCCGATCGCAAGGCTTAGTTGTTCATCGGGGACGACAACTTCAATACGCGACGCGTCTTCATCGAACACGACTTTCGCGACTTCGGCCGGTTGCAGCGCGTTCACCAGGAACGTCGCCTGATCATCCGACCACGGAATGATGTCGATCTTCTCGCCCTGAAGTTCGCCGACAACGGCCTGAACGCGCGAACCGCGCATGCCGACGCAGGCCCCGACCGGGTCGATCGAGTTGTCATAGGAAATCACGGCGATTTTGGCGCGCGACCCCGGATCGCGGGCGCAGGCCTTGATCTCGATCACGCCGTCATAGATCTCGGGCACTTCCATCTTGAACAGTTCGGCCATGAACTGCGGGTCGGTGCGCGACAGGAAGATCTGCGGGCCACGGCTTTCGCGGCGCACGTCCTTGACATAGGCGCGGATGCGGTCGTTCGGACGATAGCTTTCGCGGCCGATCTTTTCGTTGCGGCGCAGGATCGCCTCGCCACGGCCGACATCGACGATGATGTTGCCATATTCCTCGCGCTTGACGACACCGTTGATGATGGTGCCGGCGCGGTCCTTGAATTCCTCGTATTGGCGGTCACGCTCGGCTTCGCGGACGCGTTGCAGGATCACCTGCTTGGCCGATTGCGCAGCGATCCGGCCCAGTTCGACCGGGGGGACCTGATCCACGATCTCGTCGCCGATCTGGGGATTGTCCAGATAGGGCTGCGCCTGCTTGACGGTCAGCTGCGCCTGATAGTTCTCGACGGCGTCATCCTCGACCACGGTGCGGACGCGGGTGAAGGTGGCGTTGCCTGTCTTGCGGTCGATGTGGACGCGGATGTCCATCTCGCTGCCGTAGCGCGACTTCGCGGCTCGGGCCAAGCTGTCCTCCATCGCCTCGATCACCAGATCGGGGTCGATCATCTTCTCCCGCGCGACCGCCTCGGCGGTCTGGAGAAGCTCAAGCTGGTTGGCAGAGGTGATGGCCATTCCTCACTCCTTGGCGTCGGCGTTGGTCTCGCCGGATTCCGTTTCGATCTCGTCAAAGTCGGTTTCGTCCAGATTCTCGATCTGCACGCCCGCTTCCTTCTTTTGCCGAAGCATCTCGGCGATCAGTTCGTCCGTCAGGACCAGTTTCGCATCCGAAAGCCAGTCGAAATTCAGCCCGATTGTCTGGACCTCGCCCGCCTCTTCGATGTTCAGCAGGACCTCGTCACCCTCGATCCCGGCCAGGACGCCCTTGAAGCGCTTGCGTCCGTCGATGGGCTGGTTGGTTTCCAGCCGCGCCTCGTAACCCTCGAAGGTCGCGAAATCCTTCATCCGCGTCAGCGGCCGGTCGATGCCGGGGCTGGACACTTCCAGATGATAGGCATCCTCCAGCGGATCCTCGACATCCAGAACCGCGCTGACGGCGGTCGAGATATCGGCGCAGTCATCAACATTGATGCCGCCATCCGGCCGGTCGGCCATGATCTGCAGCGTGGCAGTCTTTCCGCCCTGCAGGCGCAGGCGGACCAGTTCGAAACCCAGATCCTCGATGACCGGAGAAATGATCTCGGCAATGCGTCGGTCAATGGCTGTCTTGGCGATGAGGTCGGTCATGATCGCTATCCCAAAAACAAAAAGCGGGCCTGAGCGGCCCGCACATCTTATCGGTGGGCAGGCTTTGGACACCTGCGCCGCTGTTGAGCGTCATATAGGCCGCCAAATCGCGAATTGCAAGGAAAAGCCGCGCATCTGTCGGGAATGGGCCTTAGCGATTGTTCTGCCAGATGCTGAAATTCAGTGCCGAGGCCAATGTCAGCCAGCCCAGATATGGCAGCAGCATCACCCCCGCCCAGATATCCAGACCAAAGGCCTGCACGACCAGCGCCGCGACGACCAGCCAAAGCAGCGCGATGACCGCCATGGCTGCACCTGTCCGGTGCGCGCCGAAAAACACGGGCGTCCACAAGGTGTTGAGCGCGACCTGCGCAGCCCACAGCCCCATCGCCAGGCCCGCGCCCGGAAGAACGGCCAGACGCGCCCCGGCCCAGGCGATCAGCAGATAAAGCGTGGTCCATGCCACTGGAAAGACCCAGCGTGGTGGGGTGAAGGACGGCTTGCGCAGCCCGTCATACCAGGCGCCGGGCGGAAACAGGATGCCGGTCGCCGCCGCGGCGGCACAGGCCAGAATCAGGCTTAGAAAGATCATCTCGCACCGTCAGGCGACGCGGCCGCCTTCTTGCGCCGCATCACGCAAACCATCCATCACCCGGACGAGTTCCGTAGCGATTCGCGGCTCGCTCAGCGCATGGCCAGAGGCGGGAACCAGCCGCAGGTCGGCCAAAGGCCAGTCCTGCGCCAGCTCCCACGCGGTCTGGGGTGGGCAAACCATGTCGTAGCGCCCCTGCACGATGAAGGCGGGCAGGTGCTCGATGCGGTGCCGGTCGCGCAGAAGCTGCCCTTCCTCAAGAAAGCAGCCATGCGCGAAATAGTGGTTTTCCAGCCGGGCGAAGGCGCGGGCATAATCCGGCGGCGCATGGCCCGCCCCCGAAATCTCAAGCCCCGCCAGCGCGTTTTCCCACTGAAGCCAGGGCAGGGAATATCGGATCTCCTGCCCGCGATCGCCGCTGAACAGGCGGCGATGATAGGCAATGATCATATCGTCGCGTTCAGCCTCGGGGATGGGCTTCTGGAACTCGGCCCAGCGGTCGGGAAAGAAGCGCGCGACACCGCCACCGTAGAACCAGTCCAATTCGGCCCGCCGGCCCAGGAACACGCCCCGCAGGACAAGGGCCAGAACCGAGTCGGGATGGGCTTCGGCATAGGTCAGGGCCAGTGTCGCCCCCCAGCTCCCGCCGAACAGGATCGCTCGCTCGATCCCCAGTTCCGTGCGGATCCGCTCGATATCGGCAACAAGATGCTGGGTCGTGTTCGCCCGCACCTCGGCATGGGGGCGCGAACGCCCGCAGCCGCGCTGATCGAACAGGATCGCGCGATAGTGCCGCGGATCGAAGAAACGCCGCATATAGGGGCTGCATCCGCCGCCGGGACCGCCGTGTAGGACGATGACCGGGACGCCGCGCGGATTGCCGCTTTGCTCGACATGAAGAACATGGCCGTCGCCAACGTCGATCTGGCGCTGGTCGAAAGGCTCGACCATCGGGTGCAGCTTGCCTGGCGATGGATTGCCGCCGATTTGCCCTGCCAATCTGTCCATGCGACGACTATATAACGCCCCGCAGGCGCCCGCCATACGAAGGACGGCCAGATGACAGAAAGACAGCAAACCAGCAGCATCGATCCGGCCGAGGTCGCCAAGTTTCAGGCCATGGCGGCCGAATGGTGGGATCCTCAGGGCAAGTTCAAGCCGCTGCACATGCTGAACCCGACGCGGCTGGATTATGTCACAGCCCAGATCGCCGCACAGTTCGGGCGCGACCGCGACGCGGCACAGCCTTTCGCAGGGATCTCGATCCTCGACATCGGCTGCGGCGGCGGGCTGATGGCCGAGCCGCTGGCCCGGTTGGGGGCAACAGTGACCGGCGCCGACGCGGCCGAGGGCAACATCACCATCGCCTCGCTTCACGCGAAAGAGCAGGGCTTGCCGATCGAATACCGCGCCACCACCTCGGAAGCGCTCGCGGCCGAGGGCAAAAGCTATGACGTGGTCATGGCGCTTGAGATCGTCGAGCATGTCGCGGAGCCGTCCGAATTCATCGCCACCTGCCGCGACTTGGTGCGGCCCGGCGGAATGCTGATCCAGTCGACCCTGAACCGGACCGCGCGCAGCTTCGCCGCGGCGATCATCGGCGCGGAATGGGTGATGCGCTGGCTGCCCAAGGGCACCCATGACTGGCACCGCTTCATCACGCCGGACGAACTTGCGACGATGACCATTGCGACCGGGCTTGAGGTCGTCGACCGCTGCGGCATGGTCTTCAACCCGCTCGGTTGGAGTTGGTCGCTGTCCCATCGCGACCTTTCCGTCAACTATGCGATGACGGCCCTGCGCACGGCCTGAGCGATTTCACCGTTTTCCAAATACCCATGACCGGTCGCGGCGCGACCGGTCAGCGCATGTCCTGGCTCAGCGCTTCCTCAAGCTGGCGGCGCAGCAGGCGCAGGACGGGCAGCGCGGCGCGGACACGGTCCGAGCCGATATCGCGCACGACGTCCGCGATGCGCGGCATGAAGGCGGCCAGCGCCGCGTCGCGGGCCGCGCGACCGGCCGGGCTGATCGACACGAATTTGCGCCGCGCGTCGTCCCAATCGGGGCGGATATGGATGTGCCCGGCCCATTCCAGCCGGGACAGCGTGTTGGTCATCGCGCCGCGGGTGACGTGGAACGCCTCGGCCAGTTCGGCCGGGCTGCGTTCGACCCCCAGATGGGCCAGCAGATTCAGCACCGAGAAATGCGAGATCTGCATGCCTTTGGGCAGCGACTTGCCGATCAGGTCGCGGGCCAGCTGGTCTGCGATGAACACCTCGGAAAACAGGCTCGCGGCAAGCGCGTCGGGGGACGGCTCGGCGCTTAGCGTCTGATTTTCCACGATCTTGCTCGGCATCATTCTTTCATGGTCCCGAATAGGCCCGGTCATGGGTCAGGGAGGGGATGCGGGACCGTGCCCCGACAACCTCGGCAGGGTCAAGCGCAACCAGCGTCACGCCGGGTTCAGTGCCGGCATCGGCGATCACCCGGCCCCAGGGGTCGACGGCCAGAGAATGCCCGTGGCTGCGCCGGGGTTTGCGGCCGGGCGACAGGTGGCTTTCATGCAAGCCGGACTGGGCCGGGGCCAGCACATAACAGCCCGTCTCGATCGCGCGGGCGCGCAGCAGCACCTCCCAGTGGGCGGCACCGGTGGTGTCGTTGAACGCCGCCGGAACGGTCAGGACCGTCGCCCCCGCCTGCGCCAGATCGCGGTAAAGATAGGGAAAGCGCAGGTCATAGCAGACGCTCATTCCCAGCGGCCAGGGACCATCGGCCAGAACCGCCCGCCCGCCGGGGCGGAAGGCCTGCGATTCTCGATAGAACTCGGTGTCCGAGACCGTCACATCGAACATGTGCAGCTTGTCGTAGCGCGCCCTTATTTCGCCATCGGGCGCGACCAGAAAGCTGCGATTGGCAAAGCGCCCGTCTCCGGCCTCGTCCGTCTTCAGCGACAGAGACCCGATCAGCAGCCAGATCCCAAGCGCGCGCGCGTCCTCACGCAGGGCGGCCAGGGTCAGGTCCTCGGCCTCGGTCCGCAGCAGGCGGTCCTGGGTCTCGCGGTCGGCATTCAGCAGGTTCGTGGCCTCGGGCGTCAGCACAAGGGATGCACCGCCCGCGGCCGCTTCGCGAATCAGCGCCCGTGTCTGCGGCAGGTTGCGTTCGGGGTCGTCCGAGACGCAAAGCTGCACCAGCCCTGCCGTAAGCGGCGCCGATGTCATGCCGAGATGCCGAGCAGCTCGTCCAGCTTGCCCTGCCGATCCAGCAGGTGGATGTCGTCGCTGCCGCCCACATGCTGACCGCCGATGAAGATTTGCGGAACGGTGCGGCGACCACCGGCACGCTGGGTCATCGCGACGCGCAGGCTGGGGTCGCGGCTGACATCGGTTTCCTCAAAGGTGATGCCCTTGCGCGTCAGCAGAGCCTTCGCTGCGATGCAATAGGGGCAGGTGGGCGTCGTATAGATTTCGACCTTGGTCATCTCGGCAGCTTCCAGATTTGCGGTTCCGTTGCCTCCTATCTAGGTATCCTTGACCGCGCGCGCCAGAACCACGACCGAAACCGGGCCGGAACCCGCATCGCGCAGCACCCCCGCCGCTTCGGCAAGCGTCGCCCCCGAGGCCATGACGTCATCGACCAGCAGGACCGCCCGCCCCTCGATCATCGGGGCAGCGCGCGACGCCACCTGCATCGACTGTGCGACATTGGCGAAGCGGTCGCCGACGGTTCCGTGATCCTGCATCGGGGTGTCGCGCCGGCGCAGCAGGGCATGGGGAAGGTGGGTCAGGTGATGTACGCGGGCCACGCGTTCCGACAGCAGCGCGGCCTGATTGTATTTCCGCCGCGCAAGCCGGCGCAGATGGACCGGGACGGGCACGATCACCATGTCTGGCCGGATCAGCGGATCTGCTGCGCGCGCGACCCAGTCCCCCAGCGCCGGGGCCAGGTCCGGGCGGTCGCCATGCTTCAGCATCAGGGCCAGCTTGCGCCCGGTTCCGCGATAGACAAGCGCGGCGCGTCCCCGCAGCCAGGGTCGGGGCAGGTGCATGCAGTCGTCGCAGACGATCAAGCTGTCTTCATCCTCCTCCAGCCCGGCGCCCGGTAAGGGGGCGCCACAGCGCGTGCAACAGGTGCCCGAGATGTACTGCGCCTCGGCCCAGCAGTCCGGGCACAGGCCGCCTTCGTCCGAAACCGGCTTCGCGCAGCACAGGCATTGGGGTGGATAAACCAGCCGCAATGCGCCTTTCATCAGCCCGCGAAGCCCCCTATTGTGCGCCCCCATGACAGCCATCCGAAACAGCTCCATTCCCGGCCTAACGGACCGCGCCGCGCTTGAACGCAACCGCGCCCGCGCCATCAGCGCCGGTCCTGTCGATTTCCTGCACCGACTCGTCGCCGACGAGATCGAGGATAGGCGGGAAGAGGTAAACAGAAGGTTTAGCGACGTGGCCGTCGTGACCGGGATGCCCGGCTTCTGGTCCAGAGCCATCCCGGGGGCGAAGATCGTGCCCGATCAGCCCGAGCTGGATCTTGAACCTGGCGCGCATGACCTGGTGATCCACGCGATGGCGCTGCACTGGGCCGAGGATCCCGTCGGCCAGATTGTGCAATGTGCCCGCGCGCTACGGCCTGACGGGCTTTTCGTCGCGGCCTGTCCCGGCGGACGCAGCCTGAACGAATTGCGCGAAGCGCTGACGCGGGCCGAGGTCGAGGTGACGGGGGGGCTTTCGCCCCGCGTCGTGCCGATGGCCGAGATCCGTGACCTTGGCGGGCTTCTGGGGCGCGCCGGTCTGGCGCTGCCGGTCGCCGACCAGATCACCCGTCATGTCAGCTATCGCGACCTGTTCCACCTAGCCCATGACCTGCGCGGCATGGGCGAGGGGAACGCCCTGTCCGGTCGCCTGCGCCACCCGACGCGCCGCGAGGTGCTGATGCGCGCGGCCGCGATCTATGCCGAATCCCATCCCGATCCGGCGAATGCCGGGCGGATCAGGGCGACCTTCGACCTGGTCTTCCTGACCGGATGGGCACCAGATGCCAGTCAGCAACGCCCCCTGCGGCCCGGTTCGGCCAAGATGCCGCTGGCCGAGGCCCTTGCGAGCATGAGGAAACCGCAGGAATGACCCGTCCCGAACACGCGCCCGACGACCATCCCGCGATCCCGGCCCGGCGGATCGGCGTTCTGATCGCCAATCTGGGGACGCCCGATGCCACCGACTATTGGTCGATGCGCCGCTACCTGAACGAGTTCCTGTCGGATGAACGGGTCATCGACCTGCCGCGCTGGAAATGGCAGCCGATCCTGCAAGGCATCATCCTGACCAAGCGGCCGTTCAGCTCGGGGGCGAATTACCGCAGCATCTGGAACAACGAGGCGAATGAAAGCCCGCTCATGACCATCACCAAGCAGCAGGTGGCGGGCCTGCGTGAGCGGGCCACCGCCCTTTGGGGCGACCGGGTGATGGTCGATTACTGCATGCGCTACGGCAATCCCTCGACCCCTTCGGTGGTCGACCGGATGGTCAAGGCGGGCTGCGACAGGATCCTGTTCCTGCCACTTTACCCGCAATATGCCGGCGCGACCTCGGCCACGGCCAACGATCAGTTCTTTCGGGCGCTGATGCAGCAGAAATGGCAGCCTGCCGCCCGCACCGTCGCCCCCTATTTCGCTCGACCCGACTATATCGAGGCGCTGGCGGGCTCGGTCACGCGCGCCTTGGGGGGCGCGGTGCCGCGCAAGCTGGTCGCCAGCTATCACGGGATGCCCAAACGCTACCTGACCGAGGGCGACCCCTATCATTGCCATTGCCAGCAGACCTCGCGGTTGCTGGGCGCGCGGCTGGGCTGGGACAGCGATGTCATCGACACCTCGTTCCAGTCGGTCTTCGGCAAGGAAGAGTGGCTGCGTCCCTATACGGTGGAACATGTCGCCGACCTGGCACGGCGCGGGATCACCGAGATCGCCGTGATCTCGCCTGCCTTCTCGGCCGATTGCGTCGAAACGCTGGAGGAGGTTCAGGGCGAGATCCGCGAGGCTTTCATGCATGCCGGGGGCAAGGAGTTCACCTATATCCCCTGCCTCAATGCTGAGCCTTCGCATCTGGACGTGCTGACCTCGATCATCGCCGAGAACCTTGGCGGCTGGATATGAAAAAGGCCCCCTCGGGGGCCTTTCCTGTCCGGGTTGAGCGTCTCGCTCAGATCAGCAGCACCTGCGTCCCGACCGTGGTCAGGTCGTAAAGCTGCTTGATGTGTTCGTTGTAAAGGCCGATGCAGCCGTTCGAGGACTTGCGGCCGATCTTGCGCGTGTCGTGGGTGCCGTGGATGCGGTAATACTGCCAGCTCAGCCACAGCGCGTGGGTGCCAAGCGGGTTGTCCGGACCCGCGGGCACGAAATCCGGCCATTCGGGGTTGCGCTTCTTCATCTCGGGCGTCGGCGACCAGGTCGGGCCGACAACCTTCTTGATGATCTCGGTCCGACCGGTGCGGGTCAAATCCTTGCTGACCGGAACCGAGGTCGGGAACAGCTTGTAGACCGACTGGTCCTCGGACCAGAAATGCAGCGCGCGCGAGGTCAGGTCGACCAGAATCGCGCCATTGGTCAGGCTGCTGAAATAGGGCTGCCAGTCCTGCATCCGGAAGCTGGAGATGTTGCGGCGCGAATCCTGCGTCTGGTCGTACTGGACCATGCCCGCGTCGGGCGTGGCGCCCCCGCCGGTCCCCTGCAACGGCTGCCCGGTATAAGGGTCGATTTGCTGGGCGATGGCCGGCGCTGCAAGCCCGGCTGCCCCGACCACCACCGAGGTGGTCAGAAATTTCCGGCGCGAGACCGGATTTTTCGGCGTGATCATCTGTCGCTCCTGAATTTGTTCCGAGCCGCCTCAAGCGGCCTTCTCTGCCCGATTTGCGATGAGCTTATGGATTTGGGCCTTACGCGCCCCCGAAGTCGCGCGCAATTCAAACAAGCGTCATTGTCGCAACAGAGCCTCAGGCTGTTGCGCTCACGCAATCTTGGGTTTGAAGGCAGTCACACGCTTTTGTATGGCTGTCGCAAAATCTTCTCCGGGACAGAACGACATGATGAAATTTGCAACCATTGCGCTGGTCTCCGTTCTTGCGCTGACCGCCTGCCAGAAGCAGCAGCCGCAGCTTGGCCCCGATGGTCAGCCCATCCCCGTGGCCTACAAGATCACGCCGCGCGAAGAAGCCCAGATCCCCGCGCGCCTTGCCGGTCAGATCAACCAGCTGCGCGCCAATGTCGGCGCAACGCCGGTCACGGAAAACCCGATGCTGGACGCCGCTGCCAAGGCCCATGCCCGCGACATGTCGGCGCAGAACCGCGCCTGGCATTTCGGTTCGGACGGCTCCTCGCCGCTCGACCGGGTCCGGCGCCAAGGCTATACCGCGCATCTGGTGGGTGAGAACATCTCGGAAACCTATGAGAACGAGATCACCACGCTGAACGCCTGGATGCAGAACCGCGATACCCGCGATGTCATCATGGACCCCAGCGTCAGCGATTTCGGCATCGGCTGGTATCAGGAGCCGTCGGGCAAGATCTGGTGGGTGCTGCTGACCGGTTCCAACTCGATGGCCGCGCCGGCGGCGCCTGGTGGTTTCGCGATGGCCTCGACCCAGTGACGGCCGGATCGCCGGGCCATGCCCGGCGATGCCCGGAAATGAGGAAGGCCCCGGAACTCCGGGGCCTTTTCCTTTGTCTGCCGGGACGCGGTCGTTCCGTCAGGGGTAGATGAAGACGGGAACGCCGGTGTTCAGCATGGCGAAGATATCCTCGATCTCTTCATCGTTGACCGCGATGCAGCCAGCGGTCCAGTCCGGGCGGTTCAGCATCCGTCCATCCGGTCCCAGCCCGTGGATCATGATGTCCCCGCCCGGCCGCAATCCCATCGAGGCGGCATAGGCGATATCCTTGGCCGCGGGATAAGAGATCCCGACCGACAGGTGATAGCGGCTGCGCGGGTTCTTGCGATCGATGAAATACATGCCCTCGGGCGTCTTGCCGTCGCCTTCGAACTGCTTTGCGCCCACCGGTTGGTTGCCAAGATTGACGTCATAGCTGGCGATCACCTGTGTGCCGCTGACCATGTACATCTTGCGCTCGCCCTTTTTGACGACGACCTGAGTCACCGGCGGACCGTTATAGCTTTTGAACTTGCTGCGCGGCTGCGCGCTGTCACCGCCGCAGTTAGCCAGCAAGAAAACCGCGATGACCGCGATCCCTGCGCGAATTGCCCGTATCATCACTGCCCTCAGAGTGCCTCTGCACCGCTTCTTGGGGGATGAGATAGCACAGGGGCCGCCAACGGGCTAGCTTCGGCGAATTTCCGCCACGGTTTCGACATGGGGCGACCAGCGGAACTGATCGACGATGAAAAGCCGTGTGATGGTCCAGTTCTTCTCGGCGAGAATCCGCGCATCCCTTGCAAAAGTCACAGGATCGCAGCTGATCCAGGCCAGCCGCGAAACACGGGTAAGGGCGATCTGACGCGCCTGCGCTTCGGCCCCGGACCGTGGCGGATCGATCACGATCGCGTCATATTCCAGCTCGTCCGCCAATAGCGGACGGCGGGCAAGGTCGCGGGTCTCGGTGGTGATTCGACGTAATCCCGAAGTCTTGCGCGCAGCAGCCTGCAGCGCCTGAAGGGGCGCGGCCAATCCTTCGACGGCATGAATCTCGGCCCGTTCGGCCAAAGGCAGGGTGAAGGTGCCGCAGCCCGCGAACAGGTCAAGGACGCGCGCAGCATCCCCGACGATGCTGCGGGTGGCGCCGGCCAGCGCGGCCTCTCCCTCGGCCGTGGCCTGAAGAAACGCGGCGGGCGGCGGCACGACGCTGGCGCGACCAAAGGAAACCATCGGCGGACGCCGCGTGATCGACTGGTCGCCCCAGCTGAGCCGCGCAAGATCGCCCCGGTCAGCAAGACCAGCCAGCGCCTCGAACAGCGGCGGGTCAAGCGGCTTGCCCCCCGTGACCGCGACATCAAGCCCCGAGGTCGTCTCGGTCACGGTCAGCGAAAGCTCACCGGCACGCGATGCCCCGGTCGTGACGATCTGGCGGAGCAGCGGCAGTGCGTCCTGGATGGCCGGGCGCAGGACATGGCAATCCGCAATGTCGACGATGATGTCCGAGGCACGGGCGTGAAAGCCCAGAAGCACGCCCTTTTTCGTGCGCCGCGCCGACAGGACCGCCCGCCTGCGCGAACGGGGGGGCGAGACATGGACACCCGCCACCGGCGCGGTCAGCCCCTGCGCGCGCAGGGCCTCGGTCACGACGCCGACCTTCCAGTCGCGAACGAACGCGTCCGAGCCATGCATCAGCGAACAGCCACCGCAGGAGCGGTAATGCGCGCAGGCCGGGCGGACCCGATCGGCGGAGGGGGACAGGATGCGGGGTGCGGCGATGCGTCCATCGATGTCCTCACCCTCGATCACCTCGCCGGGCAGGGTCAGCGCGGCCAGCGCACGTGCGTCTTCGGTCAGGGCGACGCCGTCGCCCTTGCGGCCCAGCCGCTCGATCTTCCAGGTGGTCACTCGGCAGCCTCGGTCGTCTCGTCTTCGTCAGTTCCCAGGAATCCGCCCGACTGGCGGTTCCAATAGCGGGCATAGGTGCCCTGAAGTGCCAGCAGCTCGGCATGGCTGCCCTGCTCGACAATGCGCCCGGCCTCCATCACGACGATGCGGTCAAGCTCGGCGATGGTGGACAGCCGGTGGGCGATCGCCAGCACCGTCTTGCCCTGCATGGCACGGTGCAGGGCGTCCTGGACCTGCGCCTCGACCTCGCTGTCAAGGGCGCTGGTCGCTTCGTCCAGCACCAGGATCGGGGCATCGCGCAAAAGGGCGCGGGCCAGCGCGATCCGCTGCCGCTGCCCGCCCGACAGCTTCACGCCCCGCTCGCCCAGATGGGCGTCATAGCCCTTACGCCCGGCATGGTCGCGCAGGTTCAGGATGAACTCATGCGCCTCGGCGGCGGTCGCGGCGGCAATGACCTCTGCCTCGGTGGCATCGGGACGGCCATACAGGATGTTGTCATGGGCGGAGCGGTTGAACATCGCGGTTTCCTGCGTGACCATCGCGATGTTCTGGCGCAGACTTTCCTGCGTCACCTGCCGGATGTCATGGCCATCGATCCTGACCGCGCCGCGTTCCACGTCGTAAAGCCGCAGCAACAGCGACACCATCGTCGACTTGCCCGCGCCCGAGGCACCGACGATGCCCAGCTTCTCGCCGGGGGCGACATGCAGGTCCAGGTCGCGAATACCGCCTTCGGTCCGGCCATAGGCGAAATCGACATGGTCGAAATCGATCCGGCCCGCGACCCGGCCCAGGACCAGCGCATCGGGCGCGTCCGTCAGGCCGTGGGGCGGCGACAGGGTCTGCATCCCGTCCTCGACCTCGCCAATGCTGCCCCAGACCCCCATCAGGGCCATGCTGACCCAACCGGTCATCTGCGCAAGCCGCATTGCGATCGCACCCGAGGCCGCGATGTCGCCGGCAGTGGCGAGCCCTTCGCGCCACAACAGCATGGTGCCGCCGACCAGGATCACCGGCAGCGCCCCGGCCACAGCCATCAGCGACAGGCGGAACCACGAACTGACGCGGCCGAAATCCAGCGCGCGTTCGCGAAAGCCCGCCATCGCGCCAAGCGCGGCGCGATCCTCGTGATCGGCATGGGCGAACAGCTTGACGGTCTTGATATTGGTGATCGTGTCCACGACCTGCCCGGTCACCATCGCCCGTGCCGAGGCCCGCCCGGCCGAGGTCGTGCGGATCCGCGGCAGGAAGAAGCGGATCAGCACGATATAGGAGGCCAGCCAGACCAGCAGCGCGACCGCGCCCCAGCCGTCGATCGAGACAAGGAACGCCGCCGACCCCAGCACCGAGGCCAGCGCAAAGGCGACGACGTTCACCATTTCCGAGGCGACGTCAGTCACTGCACGCGCGGTCTGCATCTGCTTTTGCGCGATGCGCCCGGCAAAGTCGTTGTCGAAGAATGTGACGGAATGACCCATCGTCCACCGATGCAGCCGCGACAGGACCAGCGGCAGCACGTTCGGCCCGATGATGACGCTGGAACTGGCGGTGGACAGGCCGAAGATCGCGGGGCGGGCGACAAGGAAGAACAGGACGAAGCCGATGATCAGCCCGCCATGCTGCGCCCAGATCTGGTCGGCGGGGGTCACGACCACGGCGTCGATCACCCAGCCCAGCAGGATCGCCGAGATGACATCCGCAACCCCGCCAAGCGCCGATGCGATGGCCGCCAGCGTCAGCCCCGGCCAGGCACCCGACAGGCACCAGCGGAAAAAGGCCATCAGCCTGCGCGGTGGCGGTCCATCGGCCGGACGGAAGGCGTCGATCATGCGGGCGAAGTAGTCATGCATCTCGCGGTCAACCTTTCATCTCGCCGGACCGGTCCAGCGCAATCCGCAGCAGGGAATCGCGCGGCAGGGTGAAGTCGCTGGCGACAAAGGCAATCTCGGCCTCGCGCAGGGCCTCGCCCAAGGCGGGTCCGGACAGTTCCGGCATCAGGTCCCGAGCCGCAAGGGGCAGCCGCGCGGCCGCCGCACGATCGATCCGTTCCTGCCAGTCCGGGCGGAAGGCGGCGCCTTGCGCGGTGCGGATCAACGCGGCGCGGCGCGCGGTTCTCGCGCCAAGCCGATAGGCGGCCTCGGGCAGCGGCAGGGTCAGGGCAGTTGCCAGATGTTCCTGCGCGCGGGCTTCCTCGCGCGACAGGCGCAGGTCATGGACCGGATTGGCGGGGGCAAGCAGGGCCAGCCGGGTCTGCCAGTCGGGCGACGCGCCCGCCTGAACCTCGGCAGCGATCAGCGCAGGCAGGGCATCGGGCCGCGACCCCGGCAGGATGCGCGCAACGATGCCTGCATCGGCCATCATCGCCACGGCCTCGACCGGGTCCGGTGCGGACAGAAGCTTGCGCATTTCCGCCCCGATCCGTTCCTTCGAGATGCCATCAAGGCCCGGCGCCAGCGCGGCGCAGGCCGCCAGCGCGGCGGGATCGGCCGCACCTTTCGCGCCATAGCGGGCATGGAAGCGGAAGAAGCGCAGGATGCGCAGGTAATCCTCGACGATGCGGGCGCGGGCGTCTCCGACAAAGCGCAGCCGCCGGGCCACAAGGTCGGGCAGGCCGCCGACCGGATCCAGCACCTGCCCCGAGGCATCCGCGTAAAGCGCGTTCATGGTGAAGTCGCGGCGAAGCGCATCTTCCTCGATCCGGTCCGAAAATGCGACGACGGCATGGCGCCCGTCCGTCTCGACATCGCGGCGAAATGTCGTGACCTCAAAGCCTTTGCTATCGGCAACGACGGTGATGGTGCCATGTTCGGCACCCGTGGGCACGGCGCGCAACCCCGCCGCCTCGGTCAGCCGCCGCGTGTCGTCGGGCAGGGCAGAGGTGGCGATATCGACATCCGCGATCGGCTCGCCCAGCAGGGCGTTCCTGACCGCGCCGCCGACCACCAGCGCCTGATGCCCCGCATCGCTCAGCGCGGCCAGAACCCGGCGCAGCGCGGGGTCGTGAAGAAAGGGGGCCTCGATCCGGGTCATGCCGCCAGCCGCAATGCCAGCGCGTGCAAGACCCGCGCCGTCGCCCCCCAGATGTAATACGGGCCATAAGGCGCGACGTAATAGTTCCGCCAGTCGCCACGCCACAGTCGGCGTTCGATGCGATAGCTGGCGGGATCGGCGATATGCGCAAAGGGAACGGTGAAAATTTCCTCGACCTCCCCGGCCTCGGCCCGGGGGGTGAACTCGCCGCGGATCAACCCCAGGACGGGGGTCATGGCGAAATTCGTGACCGTGCGGTGCGGGGGCAGGCTGCCCAGGATCTCGACCTGCGCGGGATCAAGGCCGATTTCCTCATGCGCCTCACGCAAGGCGGCCGCGACCTCGTCTGCGTCGCCGGGATCGACCTTGCCGCCGGGCAGCGCGATCTGTCCGGGGTGATGGCGCAGGCTGCTGGCGCGCTTGGTCAGCACCAGCCGGCCCTGCCTGTCAAACGCCGCCAGCACGCCGGCGGGGCGCAGCTCCACCTCGGCCGGGGGCGCCGCTTGCACCAGGTCATAGTCGGACGAGGGCGCCGCTGGGGTCGACAGCGCCCTTCGAAGCTGGTCGCGCAGCAGCGTCTGCGGCGCGGTCAGCATGTCATTGCGCCGCTTGCTGGGCAGGGGGCAGGGGCTTGCCCTGACTGTCCACGGTCGCCTCGAAGCCCAGGCTGCGCGGGTCGAATTCGTAATGCGCGCCGCAGAACTGGCAGTCGGCGGTCACGATTCCGTCCTCGGTCGTCATGTGCGCGATGTCCTTGGCGGAATAGATCGACAGCGTGCCACGCACCCGGTCGGGGCTGCACGAGCAGCCGAAATGCAGGTCCTGGCGGTGGAAGGCCGTCGGCTGTTCCTCGTGGAACAGGCGATAGACCAGATTCGGCAGCGGCAGGCCGGCATCGACCAGCTCGATCGCCTCAACCGTGCCCATCAGCATGGTTGCGCGATTCCAGTCCTCGGACTCGGCGCCTTGCAGGATGTCGGCCGATTCCAGTTCCGCACCGTCTTCGGGCGCGGCATGGCTTTGCGCCGGCAGGGTCTGCAACATGATCCCGCCCGCGCGCCAATGCTCGGCGCTGTCACCGGCCAGACGCGAGCGGCCGACCGTCACCTCGAACTGGGTCGGCAGCTGTTCGGACTGCTGGAAATAGGTCTGCGCACAGCGCGACAGCGATCCCCCGTCCAGCGGCGTCATCCCCTGATAGGGGGTCATGCCCGGACCCTGGTCGATCAGCACGGCGAAATAGCCTTCGCCCACCTGCTCGAAACCGGGCTGGTCCGAGGACAGGCGCTCGGCGTCGAAGCTGGCCCAGGCGCGGATGCGGGCGGGGGCACCTTCGGTCTCGGGGGCGTAATAGTCGGTGGCGATGGTGCGGATCGGACCATTGCCCCGAACCTGCAGCGACAGTTTCCAGCGCAGCTTGATCGTGGGACCGATCAGCGCCGTCAATGCCACAAGTTCGGCCACCATGGCGCTGACCGCGACCGGATAGTCGTGGCGCGACAGGATATGTTCAAGGGTCGGACCCAGCCGGACTGCGCGCCCGCGCACCCCCGATGCTTCCAGTTGAAAGGGCAACACGCAGTCGTCCCAGGAAAGATCCTTTGTTTGAGCCATCATTTGTCCTTCGGAATGAGGGGCGCGACCGGGCCAAGCGGCGGCGCGCGTTGCCCCCAATATAGGCCTTGGACGGAAAACCCCAAGGGGGGCCGTCAGACGCGGGGCAGGAAGGATCCGTTCATGTCGCGGACATGGTCATGCACGCGCTGCCCGGCTGGGGAAAGCGGCGTATCCTCGCGCCGCAGCAGGAACCAGCTGCGCTGGATCGGCAGGCCGATGGCCCTGATCGAGACAAGCCGCCCCGCCCGCAATTCCTCTGTCACGGTGTGAAGCGAGATCAGCGCGATCCCCAGTCCCGCGATGACGGCCTGCTTGATGGTCTCGTTGGTGCCCATCTCGACCATGCGCCAAGGTGTCCCGTCGCCGATCCGGTCCAGAAAGCGCGTCATCAGGATCCGCGTGCCGGAGCCGCGCTCTCGCGCCAGGAAGGTCTCGGCCAGAAGATCCTGCGGCAGCGCGGGATCGGCATCCGCCAGCGGATGTCCGGGCGGCGCGACGATGACATGGGGATGGGGGCCGACCGGCTCGGCTACGACGGCGGGACTGCGGGGCGGTCGCCCCATGATGGCAAGATCGACCGCGCGCGCCCCAAGCCACTGGATGACGGTGTCGCGGTTGCCGATGCGCAAGGTCACTTCGACCTCTGGCAGGGCGCGGCGCAGGTCTGCGACAAGGCGCGGGGCGAAATACTTGCCGGTCGAGACCACGCCCAGCGACACGTTCCCGGTATGGCCGCTTTGCAGCGCGGCGACGCGGCGGGCACAGGTTTCCAGCGCGACCGCGATCTGGGCCTCGGCCTCCAGCATGGCGCGGCCTTCGTCGGTGGGCAGAAAGGCGCCATGCTCTCCGCGCAGGACCAGGGGCGCGGCCATCAGATCCTCAAGCGCGCGAAGCTGGCCGTGAACGGCGGGCGGGCTGAGACCCAGGTCGCCGGCCGCTCCCGTCAGCGAGCCGCTGTCGATGACGGCGCGCAGGGCGCGCAACTGGCGCAAGGTGACGGCGTCGATCCTGTTCATTCAGGTTTTCCGAAAGAAACTTCCAGTTTTTTAAATGTTCCTTAAAATTTAGCCGTGTCAACAAGAAGGTGGGAAGCGCGCCAAGGGAGGGGCCGATGACCGCCACAAGCATCGACAGTCGCCGGATTCCGGCCGAATTCCGCCCGATGATGCAGGCCATCGCCGAAACCGGTGCCAGGCTGGCCGCGATCATCCGCGGTGGACGCGATCTGGGCGCGGCGGTGGGCAGAAACTCGGATGGCGACGGACAAAAGGCGCTGGACGTGCTCGCCGACGACATGTTCCGCGAGGCGCTGGCCGGGACCGGAGTTCGCTGGCTGGTCTCGGAGGAGCAGGACCACGCCATCGAGGTCGATCCCGCCGGGGTGCTTGCCGTGGCGATGGACCCGCTGGATGGCTCATCCAACATCGACACCAACGTCTCGATCGGCTCGATCTTCGCGATCTATCCGGCCGAGGACACGGCCGAAGCCAGCTTCCTGCGACCCCTGCGCCAGCAGATCGGCGGGGGCTACATCATCTATGGTCCGCGCTGCGCGATGATGGTCAGCTTCGGCGACGGGGTGCAGCACTATGTCCTGGACCCCGCGACCGACGCTTTCCGGATCGAGAACACGCGGCTGATGATGCCCGACTGTTCGTTCGAATTCGCCATCAACGCCTCGAACTATCGCCATTGGGCGCGTCCGGTCCGGGCGTTCATCGACGATTGCCTGGCCGGGATCGACGGCCCGCGCGAGACGAATTTCAACATGCGCTGGATCGCCTCGCTGGTGGCCGAGACGCATCGGATCCTGATCCGGGGCGGCGTGTTCCTGTATCCCGCCGACGCCCGCAAAGGGTATGAGCGCGGCCGCCTGCGCCTTCTTTACGAATGCGGTCCCATCGCCTTCCTGATTGAGCAGGCGGGCGGGCGTGCGTCGGATTCCTGCGAGCCGATGCTCGACCAGCAGGTGCAGGCATTGCACCAGCGCTCGCCCTTTGTCTTCGGATCGGCCGAAAAGGTCGCCCGCATCGCCGCCTATCACGACCTGCCCGAAACCGAGGTTTCGGCGCTGTTCGGCAATCGCGGCCTTTTCCGTGCCTGAGAGGAACACATGAGCAGGAAGCACCCCATCATTTCGGTCACCGGTTCGTCAGGCGCGGGCACCACGACCATCAAGAATACCTTCGACCAGATCTTCCGGCGCGAGGGAATCAGGGCCGCCTCGATCGAGGGCGACGCCTTCCACCGCTATGACCGCGCAGCGATGAAGGCCGAACTGGCGCGCCGGACCGAGGCAGGGGATCATACTTTCAGCCATTTCAGCCTGGACGCGAATGAGCTGCCGCGGCTGGAAGAGGCCTTCCGGGACTATGCCCGGAGCGGCAGCGGCAAGACCCGCCACTATGTCCATGACGAGCGCGAGGCCGAAATCTGGGGTTCCGCGCCCGGCACCTTCACCGAATGGTCTGAGTTCGAGCCGGGGTCTGACCTGCTTTTCTATGAAGGCCTGCACGGTGCCGTGAAGACCGATGGCATCGACATCGCCGGTCATGCCGACCTGAAGATCGGGGTCGTCCCGGTCATCAATGTCGAGTGGATCCAGAAGATCCATCGCGACAAGGCCAGCCGCGGTTATTCGACCGAGGCGGTGACAGACGTGATCCTGCGCCGGATGCACGCCTATGTGCATGTGATCTGCCCGCAATTCACGCAGACCGACATCAACTTCCAGCGCGTCCCGGTGGTCGATACCTCGAACCCCTTCATCGCGCGCTGGATCCCGACGCCGGACGAAAGCCTGGTGGTGATCCGCTTCCGCAATCCACGGGGCATCGATTTCCCTTATCTGACCACGATGATCCAGGGCTCGTGGATGAGCCGCGCCAATTCCATCGTCGTTCCCGGTCCGCGCATGGACCTGGCGATGCAGCTGATCCTGACGCCGATGGTGACGCGGATGGTCAGCGAATCGAAACGCGCCTGAAGGAGTGGCCGCGATGAACCAGATGACGCGCATGGAAACCGACGCCGAAGCCCAGATGGCGACCGCGATCCGGGTGCTGGCGATGGACGCGGTCGAGGCCGCGAAATCCGGCCATCCCGGCGCGCCGATGGGCATGGCGGATGTGGCGGCGGTGCTGTTCAACCGCTTCATGCGGATCGATCCTGCCGATGACAAATGGCCGGACCGCGACCGTTTCGTGATGTCGGCCGGGCACGGCTCGATGCTGGTCTATGCGATCAACCACATGCTGGGCTATGACGACATGCCGGTGGAGCAGCTGCGCGCCTTTCGCCAGCTTGGATCGCGCACCGCCGGTCATCCCGAATACGGCCACGCCCGGGGGATCGAGACCACGACCGGTCCCTTGGGTCAGGGCATCACCACCGCCGTCGGCATGGCGCTGGCCGAGCGGATGATGAACGCCCGCTTCGGTGACGATCTGGTCGACCACTGGACCTATGTCATTTGCGGCGACGGCTGCCTGATGGAGGGCGTCAGCCAGGAGGCGATCGATTTCGCCGGGCACCAGCGCCTCGGCCGGATGGTCGTGCTTTGGGACGACAACCGCATCACCATCGACGGCGCGACCGACCTGTCGACCGGCACCGATCAGCAGGCGCGCTTCGCCGCATCGGGCTGGCATGTGCAGGCCGTCGACGGCCATGACCGAGAGGCCGTGGCCCGCGCGATCCAGGCTGCGCGGACGGATGACCGCCCCTCGATGATCGCCTGCCGCACGGTGATCGGCTATGGCGCCCCGAACAAGCAGGGCAGCCACGATGTCCACGGTGCGCCGCTGGGCAAGGACGAGATCGAGGCGGCCCGCCAGCATCTTGGCTGGACGCATGACCCCTTCGAAATTCCGCAAGCCATCCTCGACTCCTGGCGCGCCGTCTCCGCGCGGGGGGCGACGGCGCGGTCGGCATGGCAGGAACGGCTGACCCGTTCCCCTCTGAAGCCCAGGTTTTCTGCCATGCTGGCCGCGCCCGACGCATCCGCACTGCGCCGCGCCATCACCGAACATGCCGAACGCATCGCCGTCGAGCGGCCCTCTGTCGCGACCCGCAAGGCGTCTGAAATGGCGCTGGAGGTGGTCAACGCGACACTGCCGAACACCATCGGGGGGTCGGCAGACCTGACCGGATCGAACAATACCCGGACGAAGGGGATGGCGGCCATCACGGCTGCAGACCGTGGCGGGCGCTATGTCCATTACGGTATCCGCGAACATGGCATGGCGGCGATCATGAACGGGATCGCGCTGCATGGCGGGTTCATCCCCTATGGCGGGACGTTCCTGGCTTTCAGCGACTATTCCCGTCCGGCGATCCGGCTGGGGGCGCTGATGGGGGTGCCAGTGGTCCATGTCATGACCCATGACAGCATCGGGCTGGGCGAGGATGGTCCGACCCACCAGCCGGTCGAGCATGTGGCCGCCCTTCGTGCCATCCCGAACCTGACGGTCTTTCGTCCTGCCGACGCGATCGAGACGGCCGAGGCCTGGGAAATCGCGCTGACTGCGCCAGCCACCCCCTCGGTCCTATGCCTGTCGCGTCAGAACCTGCCCACGGTCCGTGACCTCGCCCGCGTGAACATGACGCGGCAAGGCGCCTACGTCCTGCGCGAGACGCAAGGGCCGCGGGACGTGACGCTGATCGCCACCGGATCGGAGGTCGAGCTTGCGCTGGGCGCTGCCGATCTTCTGGTCGCGCGTGGCGTCGCCGCGGCCGTGGTGTCCGCCCCAAGCTTCGAGCTTTTCGCCGCCCGCCCCCAGGTCGATCGCGAAGAGGTCTTGGGCGCGGCCCCGCGCATCGGGATCGAGGCGCTGATCCGGCAGGGCTGGGACGGACTTTTCCTGCGGCCCGGTGACGGCTTCATCGGGATGACCGGCTTTGGCGCATCCGCCCCCGCCCCGGCGCTGTATCGCCATTTCGGCATCACGGCCGAGGCCGCGGCTGACCTGGCCCAGCAACTGATCACGGGAGGAAAGTGATGGCGCTGATCACGCTTCGGCAACTTCTGGACCACGCCGCCGAGCATGGCTATGGCGTGCCCGCCTTCAACATCAACAACATGGAGCAGGGGCTGGCCATCGTGAAGGCGGCCGCGCAGGCCGACGCCCCCGTGATCCTGCAGGCCAGCCGCGGCGCACGGTCCTATGCTGGCGACATCATGCTGCGCCGCATGGTCGAGGCGCTGGCCGAGATGAACCCCACGATCCCGATCTGCCTGCATCAGGATCATGGCAACAATCTTGGTACCTGCATGTCGGCGATCCGCCACGGCTTCACCAGCGTGATGATGGACGGCTCGCTGCTGGAGGACATGAAGACGCCCGCCGACTACGATTACAACGTCGCGGTGACGGCCAAGGTGTCCGAGGCCGCCCATGCGGTCGGCGCGTCGGTCGAGGGCGAGCTGGGGGTGCTGGGCAGCCTTGAGACCGGCGAGGCCGCGGCCGAGGATGGATCTGGCGCGGAAGGCAAGCTGGACCACAGCCAGTTGCTGACCGATCCCGATCAGGCGGCCGATTTCGTCCAGCGCACCCGCTGCGACGCGCTGGCGATCGCTTGCGGCACCAGCCACGGCGCCTACAAGTTCACACGCAAGCCCGATGGCGACATTCTTGCCATGCATGTGATCGAGGCGATTCACCAGCGCCTGCCCGGCACGCATCTGGTCATGCACGGGTCCAGCAGCGTTCCGCAATATTTGCAGGATCTCATCAACGGGGCGGGCGGCGAGATGCCCCAGACCTATGGCGTCCCGGTGGAGGAGATCGAGCGCGGCATTCGCCACGGCGTGCGCAAGGTCAATATCGACACCGATTGCCGCATGGCCATGACCGGGCATTTCCGCAAGGTCGCCCGCGAACGCCCGCAGGAATTCGACCCGCGCAAGTTCCTGATCCCCGCGATGGAGGAACTGGCCGCGCTGTGTCGCGACAGGTTCGAACGCTTCGGCACGGCGGGCCACGCCGGCCGCATCAGGGTCATCCCGATGGACGAGATGGCCAAACGCTACGCGTCGGGGGCGTTGGACCCGGCCATTGCCGGCGCCAGAGCCGCCTGAAGGGAGGAAGTTCGATGAACGAGATGTCGAAGACCGAAATCACCGACGCCAAGAAGCGCTATGCCGCAGGCGTTCTGAAATATGCCCAGATGGGCTATTGGGACGGCGATTACGTGCCGAAGGACACCGATGTCCTGGCCCTGTTTCGCATCACGCCGCAGGAGGGCGTGGACCCCATCGAGGCCGCTGCTGCCGTCGCCGGAGAAAGCTCGACCGCGACCTGGACGGTGGTCTGGACCGATCGGCTGACCGCTTGCGACCAATATCGCGCAAAGGCCTACAGAGTCGAGCCGGTGCCGGGCACGCCGGGGCAGTATTTCTGTTACGTCGCCTATGACCTGATCCTGTTCGAGGAAGGCTCGATTGCGAACGTCACCGCCTCGATCATCGGCAACGTGTTCAGCTTCAAGCCGCTGAAGGCCGCCCGGCTGGAGGACATGCGCTTTCCCGTCGCCTACATGAAGACCTTTGCCGGCCCGCCGACCGGCATCGTGGTCGAGCGCGAGCGGCTGGACAAGTTCGGCCGTCCGCTGCTGGGCGCGACCACCAAGCCGAAGCTGGGCCTGTCCGGCAAGAACTATGGCCGCGTCGTCTATGAGGGGCTGAAGGGTGGCCTCGACTTCATGAAGGATGACGAGAACATCAACAGCCAGCCCTTCATGCATTGGCGCGACCGTTTCCTTTACTGCATGGAGGCGGTGAACAAGGCGACCGCCGTGACCGGCGAGATCAAGGGTCATTACCTGAACATCACCGCCGGCACGATGGAAGAGATGTATCGCCGCGCCGAAATGGCCAAGGAACTTGGCTCGGTCATCGTCATGGTCGACCTGATCGTGGGCTGGACCGCGATCCAGTCGATCTCGAACTGGTGCCGCCAGAATGACATGATCCTGCATATGCACCGCGCCGGGCATGGCACCTATACAAGGCAGAAGAACCACGGCATCAGCTTCCGCGTGATCGCGAAATGGCTGCGCATGGCGGGCGTCGACCACCTGCATTGCGGCACCGCCGTCGGCAAGCTGGAAGGCGACCCGATGACCGTGCAGGGCTTCTACAATGTCTGCCGCGAGATCCATAACGAGGTCGACCTGCCGCGCGGGATCTTCTTCGAACAGGATTGGGGCAACCTGAAGAAGACCATGCCCGTCGCGTCGGGGGGCATCCATGCCGGGCAGATGCACCAGCTGATCGACCTGTTCGGCGATGACGTCGTCCTGCAATTCGGCGGCGGGACCATCGGCCACCCGATGGGCATCCAGGCGGGCGCAACCGCGAACCGCGTTGCGCTGGAGGCAATGGTCCTGGCCAGGAACGAGGGCGTCGACCTGAAGTCCGAAGGCCCCGAGGTCCTGCGCAAGGCCGCGAAGTGGTGCAAGCCGCTGGAGGCGGCGCTGGATACCTGGGGGAACATCACCTTCAACTATACCTCGACCGACACCTCCGACTTCGTTCCCACCGCATCCGTCAGCTAAGGAGAGGAAAGATGCGCATTACCCAAGGTTGTTTTTCCTTTCTGCCCGACCTGACCGACGCGCAGATCCGCGACCAGATCGAATACATCCTGTCCCGCGACTGGGCGGTCGGAATCGAATTCACCGACGAGCCCCATCCCCGCAACACCTATTGGGAGATGTGGGGCAACCCGATGTTCGACCTGAAGGACGCGAAGGGCGTGATGATGGAACTGGACGAGTGCCGCAAGGCGCATGGCGACGCCTATATCCGCATCAACGCCTTCGACAGCAGTCGTGGATGGGAGACGGTGATGATGTCCTTCATCGTCAACCGCCCCGCGCATGAGCCGAGCTTCCGCACCTGGAGGATGGAGGCGGACGGGCGGCATGTCCGCTATACCCACGAGATGGTGGGCTGACGCATCTGCCGGGCCTGTTGGCCCGGCGGCGCCGGGGGGCCGTCTGCCCCCCGGACCCCCCGAGGGTATTTTCCAAACGATGAAGGAAGGAGTGGGGTCATGGATGGCGATGCGGCACCGGTCACGGTCGACCTGAGGGCGGAATACGAATCCTCGGGCGTGCGCGAGATCCTTGACGAGCTTGACCGCGAGCTGATCGGCCTGGCCCCGGTCAAGCAGCGCATCCGTGAAACTGCGGCGCTGCTGCTGGTGGACCGGGCGCGGCGGCAACTGGGCCTGGCCCATGAGACGCCGACCCTGCACATGTCCTTTACCGGCAATCCCGGCACGGGCAAGACCACCGTCGCGCTGAAGATGGCGGGTCTGCTGCATCGGCTGGGCTATGTCCGCAAGGGGCATCTGGTCAGTGTCACCCGCGACGATCTGGTCGGGCAATATATCGGCCATACCGCACCCAAGACCAAGGAAGTGCTGAAAAAGGCGATGGGGGGCGTGCTGTTCATCGATGAGGCCTATTACCTCTACAAGCCAGACAACGAACGCGACTATGGGCAGGAGGCGATCGAGATCCTGTTGCAGGTGATGGAAAACAACCGAGACGATCTGGTCGTGATCATGGCGGGCTATGCCGACCGGATGGACCGCTTCTTTTCCGCCAATCCCGGCTTCCGCTCGCGCATTGCCCATCACATCGAGTTTCCCGATTACTCGGACGAGGAGCTGGGGCGCATCTCGGGTGCGATGCTTGGCGCGCAGGGATATGTCCTTGATCCGGGTGGGGCGGCGGCGATGGCGGAATATGTCCGCCTGCGCCGCGAGCAGCCCCATTTCGCCAATGCCCGCAGCATCCGCAATGCGCTGGACCGGGCACGACTGCGTCAGGCGAACCGGCTTTTTTCCGCAGCAGCCGTGGTTGACGCCAAATCGCTTTCCACGATAACGGAGGCCGATATCCGAGCGAGCCGCGTCTTTTCCGGCGGGCTCGACATTGACGGCAGCCGCAGGAAGGACGTGCCATGAGCTTCGACCGCAGCATCAAGATCGCCCCCTCGATCCTTTCGGCGGATTTCGCCAATTTCGGACAGGAGATCCGCGCAGTCGAGGAGCAGGGCGCCGACTGGGTCCATGTCGACGTCATGGACGGGCATTTCGTTCCGAACATCACCTTTGGCCCGGCCACCTGCAAGGCGATCCGCCCGCATATCCGGGGCGTGATGGATGTTCACCTGATGATCTCGCCGGTGGATCAGTATATCGATGCTTTCGCGGAATCGGGCGCGGATTTCATCACCGCCCATCTTGAGGCCGGGCCGCATATCCACCGCACCCTGCAGGCGATCCGGGCGACCGGGGCCAAGGCGGGACTGGCGTTGAACCCCGGCACCCCGGCCGAGGCGGCGAAGGGCCTGATTGACGACGTCGATCTGATCTGCGTGATGACCGTGAACCCCGGTTTCGGCGGGCAGAAGTTCATTCGCAGCCAGATCGAGAAGGTGCGGGCGCTGCGGGCGATGATCGGCGACCGTCCCGTCCATATCGAGATCGACGGCGGGGTCGATCCGACCACTGCGCCGCTGGTCGCCGAAGCAGGGGCCGATGTGCTGGTCGCGGGCTCGGCCGTGTTCAAGGGCGGCTCGGTTTCCAATAGCGCGCCCTATGGCGAAAACATCCGCGCGATCCGCGCCGCAGCCGAGGCCGTGCTGCGTTGATCCCGGCCGGGGGCGGGGCTAGGCTGGCCCCGACCCGATCGGAGACGAGCCCTGGCACCCATCGTCGAGAAACCGCAATGATCTGGCGCGGCGCGACTGCGCTTGCCGGTACGGCCCTGCGCCTGACCGCCCCGATGACGGGCGCGGACTGGCGCGAACGCCTTGCGTTGACCGGCCCCGAGGTCGTGCCGGGGGGGATCTGGCTTCACGCCGCCAGCGTGGGCGAGTTGACCTCGGCCCGGTTGCTGGCCGAGGCGCTGGCCGAGCAAAGCCGCCTGACCGTAACCACCAACAGCACGACCGGTCGCGCTCTGGCCCGCAAGCTGGGATGGACGGCGGTTCTGGCGCCCCTGGACGTGCCGCAGGCCGTGGGCCGCTTCCTTGACCGGATCGAGCCTTCGGTGCTGGTCACGGTCGAGAACGAGCTTTGGCCCAACCGCTCCGTCATGGCGGATGAGCTGGGCGTGGCGCAGGTGGTGGTGGGCGCGCGCATCTCGGCCCGCTCGGCCGAGCGCTGGGCCCGGTTGCCGCGTCTGATCCGACCCATGCTGGAACGCATCGACCTGCTGTCGGCGCAGGATGCCGGCAGCGAACAGCGCCTGATGCAGCTGGGCCTGCCCCCCGACGCGATCGGCAGCCGGTTGAACCTGAAGCTTCTGGACCCGGCGCGCATCCAGCCGCCCCATGACGGGCCGGATCGCGCCGAGACCGTGCTGGCCGCGTCCACCCATGAGGGCGAGGACGAGATCGTGCTGGATGCCTATCTTGCCGCGCGCGAGATCGTGCCCGGATTGCGGCTGATCCTTGCACCCCGCCATCCGGTACGGGGGGATGCCGTCGCGGCGCGCCTGGCCGCGCGGGGCATTGCCTTCCGCCGCCGCAGTACGGGCGGAGATCTGGACGCGCAGATCCTGCTGGCCGACACGCTGGGCGAGATGGCGGATTGGTATGCCGCCGCCGGTATCTGCGTCACCTGTGGTTCCTTTGCGGATCATGGCGGCCATACCCCGTGGGAACCGGGTGCCTGGCGCTGCGCGATCCTGCATGGGCCGCATGTCTCGAACCACGCCGCCGACTACGCCGATCTTGATGCGGCGGGCGCGGCGATGGGCTGCACCGCGGCCGATCTGTCGGCCCGGCTGGTCGAGCTGGCGCAAGACCCGCGGCGCCAGCGGGGAATGGGCAAGACCGCGCGCGAAATGCTGCTGTCGCGGGCGGGCGATCCACAACCACTGGTCGCACGGATCCTGGACCTCGCGCATGGCGGCCTTGCATAAGACCCTGCCAGAACCGATATCTGCAGGGAAAGGAATCGACGATGATCCGCTATGACCTGCGCTGCGAAAAGGGCCATGAATTCGATGGCTGGTTCCGATCTTCCGAAGGGTTCGAGACCTTGCGGAGCGCGGGACAGGTGGCTTGCACGCTTTGCGGATCGACGGTGGTCGAAAAGGTGCTGATGGCGCCCGGAATAGCCACGTCGCGTTCCAAACCGTCCGGGGATCTGCATACGGCCCGCAACCCCGAAGAGGCCGCGCTGGACAAGCTTCGCCGGCATATCGAGGAAAATTCAGACTATGTCGGCATGTCCTTTGCGGCCGAGGCGCGCGCCATCCATGAGGGCGATGCCCCCGCCCGCGCCATTCATGGCGAGGCGAAGCTCGAGGACGCGCGCAGCCTGATCGAAGACGGCATTCCCGTCGCGCCGCTGCCCTTCCGGTCGCGTCAGCGCGCGAACTGAAGTTTCCCGGATCCGGCGTCGTTCGGCGCCACCAGCCTTGCCTGCGAGCAGCGATCGAGCCTTGCGCGAAAGCCATGGACCGCTGCAGCCTGGGCTTAGGCTCCTGCCGGATCGCCCCGGGACTTCCTCCTGTCATCCAGGTCACCCCGCAGCGATTGCAGCGGAATCCGTCGTGATGATGTTTCGTCCGACCACATCGACGTGAGCGAGGGCGTCAAGGCTTGCCCCTGGTCCGCGGCTGGCCCTAGGTTGACATGGAATTTCAGTCAACTTTTTAGCGGGCACCATTATGCACCCATCCGATCGGGCCGGAAGCCTGCCCCTGCGAGACACCAGCACGCGTTACGGGCGCCTGACGCGCGCCCTGCATTGGTCCATGGCGGCGCTGCTGGCCTGGCAGTTCCTGGGAATGGGGTTGAAGCTGGTTCTCGGGCGCACGCCGGTTGTGTCCTTCTTCACCAGCTCGCATCAGAAGGTCGGGACGGTGCTGTTCGTGCTGATCGTGCTGCGCGCGCTGTGGGCGGTGGCGAACCGCGGCAACCGGCCCTCGCATGGCGGTGGGTTGATGGGTGTCGCGGCGCGGGCGGGACACCTGTCGCTTTACGCGGTGATGTTGCTGGTGCCGCTTGCGGCCCTGCTGCGCGCCTATGGGTCCGAGCGCGTCTTTGCCCCCTTCGGTTTCCAGATCTTTGCCGCGCAGGATCCCCAGATCGGCTGGATGGTCGGCTTCGGCAATGCCCTGCATGGAGAGCTGGGCTGGCTGATGCTGGCGCTGATCGCGGGCCATGTCGCCATGGTCGGGCTGCACGAGGGCATGTGGCGCGACGGTACGCTGTCGCGCATGGCGGGCCGCGGCCGCAGGCGCGCGCGCCTTTTCGATTGATCGGCGCGGCGCGAGATGTCACCATTTCGTCATGATGAATGCGCCCTTCGGCATTTCCTCGCAGCATGACCGGGTCGCCTTTGACCGGTCCGAGCTTGGATTGATCCTGTCGGTCTATGGTCGGATGGTCGCGGCGGGGGAATGGCGGGACTACGCCATGTCCTTCCTGCGCGAGGTCGCGGTCTTTTCGGTCTTTCGCCGTGCTGCCGAACATCCGCTGTATCGGATCGAAAAGCGGCCGCGCCTGCGCGGCGCGCAGGGGCAATACGCGGTCATCGGCATGGACGGGCGCATCCTGAAGCGCGGCCACGATCTTGCCAATGTCCTTCGCATTCTGGAAAAGAAGCTGATCCGCCCGGTCGATTAGTCCGGAGCGATCTTGTGCGCGGTCCCGCGGGCAAAGGCGTCCAGCCTGTCCATGGCCGCGTCCTGTGTGTTCACGATGCCCGCCACCATCGCCTCGGCATAGGCGGCGTCCAGGCCCGACATGTTCTGCATGTGCGAAATCGCCGAGCAGACCGCGAAATTCGACAGGGGCGTGTTCCGGGCGCTTTGCCGGGCCAGGTCCAGCGCCTTGGCCTCGCTGTCGCGGACGCGGTATTGCGCCAGGCCGACGGCCACGGCCTCGTCCCCGGAATAAAGCCTGCCGGTCAGCATCATGTCGACCATGCGGGCCTTGCCGATCAGGGCGGGCACGCGGATCGTGGCGCCGCCGCCGGTGAACAGGCCGCGCTGCCCCTCGGGCAGGCCGAAATAGGTGGTCTCGTCCATCACGCGGATATGCGCGGACGAGGCGAGTTCAAGCCCGCCGCCGACCACCGCGCCTTTCAGGGCCGCGATGACCGGCAGCCCGGCATATTCGATCTTGTTGAATGCCTCGTGCCAGCGCAAGCACAGGCGCATGAACTCGGCGGGGGTGCGTTCGGCGCGGCCATGCTCGACAAGGTCCAGCCCGGCGCAGAAATGCGGCCCCTCGGCGCGCAGGACCACGGCCCGCGCACCCGAGGATGGCAGCGCGGTAAAGACACCGATCAGCTCCTCGATGGTTTCTGCGTCCAGGGCATTGCGCTTGGCCGCGCGGTTCAGCGTGACCGTGGCGATGCCATCGTCGTCGACCGCCAGCAAAAGATTCGTCAGCCGCAGTTCCGAGATGCCAAGCATGGTCTAGCCTTTCGTGATCCAGTGAATGACGACAGGGACCGTGGCGATGCTGGCCGCGGTCGAGATCAGGATGGCGGTCGAAACCCGATGCGGCGCGACGCCGAAATGCTGCGCGAGGATATAGACGTTCCCCGCGACCGGCAGGCTTGCCGCGGCAATCATCACCCCAGCCGCGAAAGGGTCGACGTGGAACAGCGCCAGTGCCGCGACGCCGACCGCCAGCGGATGCAGGAACAGTTTCGCTCCGCTCAGCCACAGCGCCGGGCCCAGCCGCTCGGCCGAGCGGCCGGCAAGGCTAGCGCCGATGGCAAACAGCGCGCCGGGCGTCGCCGCGCCCCCAAGAAGAGACAGGAATTCGTCCAGCGGGGCCGGCATCGGCAGATGCAGCCGCGCCCAGACAAGGCCCGCGACCATCGAGACGATCATCGGGTTTGCCGCGATCCCCCGCGCCAGCGGCAGGATGGTCGCTGCAGTGATGCGGCCTTGGCGCGCGCCGGTGACGATCAAGGTGATGACGGTCGAAAACAGCACCAGATCGATTGTCAGCACCATCAGGACCGGCCCGATCGCCTGCTGCCCCAGCAAGACGACCAGCATTGGCACGCCCAGAAAGCCGGTGTTTCCGGTGATCGCGCTATGCGCCTCCATTCCGGCTTCGGCCAGCGGCAGGCGTCGCCAGCGGCCCACGGCCATCGCGATCACCCAAAGCGCCAATGTCCCGCACAGATAGGCCAGAACGAAGGCCGGATCGAAAAGCCGGTCGATGTCCACGGTCGCCGCAAACCGGAACAGCATCGCGGACAAAGCGAAGTAGAAGACGAATTTCGTCAGCCACGCAGTCGCCTCTTGCGGGAACAGTCCGACGCGGCCGGCCAGCCAGCCGGTGCCGATCAGCAGGAAAAAGGGCAGGGTCTTGAGAAAGATTTCAAGCATCGGTTCCGCGTTCGACGGTGTATTCGGTTCCGCCATCGCCGATGTCGCGGGTGGCGACAAGGCGGTGCCCGCCTTCGGTGCAGAAATGCGGCACGTCGATCATCGCGGCGCGGTCGGTCGCCAGCAGAGTGACACGCGCGCCGGGGGGCAGGGGGATCAGCCTTTTGCGCAGCCTCAGCACCGGCAATGGGCACAGCAATCCGCGCGCGTCGATGCTTTCGGTCATGCTGCGCGCCCGATGCGGGCATGGCACCAATCCAGCGCGCCTTCAGGGGGCACCGGTTCGGCCATGTCTCCCGCGAAGGCATGGAAGGCAGGCAACTGTTCGGCCGGGACGGACAGAAGGACGGGGATGCCATGCGCAAGGGCGCTGGCGATGAATTCGCGAAAGCCCCGGCCAAACTCCTCCTGCTTGCCGAACTTGTTCACGATCACCAGATCCGCGCCCTGCGCCAGCACCGCTTCGGCCCGGCCGACGGCGCGGGCCAGCGCGCCGGTATCAAGGCGGCAACCTTCGGAGCAGGTTCCCAGCGTTTGCGAGATGCGGATCGGCGCATCGTCGCCGTCGCCCAGGATTCGCAGATCCATGTCGCAGTCGCGGTCCGGGCCGTGGTCCAGGTTGACCTGGATCGCGCCGGCCAGCCGGAGCCCCCCTGTTTCCAGCGCATCCGCGATCTCGGCCAGAAGCCGGTCGGCGGCGCCCGCCCGATGATCGATGGTGACGAAGCCCAGCATGACCGCTCCTGTATCAGGGGGACAGAATAGTCCCGGTGGCGGCAGGCGCAACCGGGCGGAGTCGGAGATCGGCGATTTCGCCTAGTTGCTGTCGGCCAGCGGGCCGTAAAGGATCAGCGCCGGATGGGCGCTTGGGCCTTCGGCCAGCAACAGCGCCGCCAGCCCCGCCACGGTGGTGCGCACCAGCCGCTGGTGCGGATGGCCGACCGCCTCGGCCAAAAGCGCAGGGGTCGCAGCCGGCAGGCCGTGGCCGATCAGTTGTTCCGCCATCGCGGGAAAGGTGCGCTGCCCCATAAAAACAACCGTCGTGGCATGGGGATCGGCCAGCGCCGCCCAGTTCTGGTCTGCGGGCAGCCCGCCGGTCACATCGGCCCCGGTCACGAACTGAAGCCGCCGTGCGGTCAGCCGCCTGGTCAGCGGCAATCCGGCGACCGCGGCCGCGGCCATGGCGGATGGCACGCCGGGCACGATCTCGAACGGGATGCCATGCGCGCGCAGGGCGGCGATTTCTTCCTCAAGCCGGCCAAAGACACCGGAATCGCCGGATTTCAGCCGAACGACCTGTCGGCCTGCCTGCGCATGTTCGACCAGCAGCGCATTCACATGCTCCTGCTTGGCCGAGGGCCGACCGGCGCGCTTGCCGACCGCGATGCGCAGCGCGTCCGGGCCCGCGCAATCCAGCACCGGCCCCGAGGCAAGGTCGTCGAACAGGACGACATCCGCAGTCTGCAGCCGCTTGACGGCGCGCAGCGTCAGAAGCTCGGGATCACCCGGCCCCGACGAGACGAAGCTGACAATGCCGTTCATATCGTTCATGCTTTCCGCGATGGGCCAAATCCGGCGCAAAGACAAGGGGCAGGATGCTCGCGGCAAGCGCCGCGTGGCTGCTTGCCGCCAAGCGCGGCATTTGCCATATAACCCGCAACCGAACCGGGGGACCCAAGCCATGTTCCGTGCCCGCCATCTTCTGGGGATCGAGCCGCTCGCCCCGGCCGAGATCACCACGCTTCTCGACCTGGCCGAGACCTATGTCGACCTGAACCGACGCACCGTGAAACATTCGGATGCGCTGGAGGGCATGACCCAGATCAACATGTTCTTCGAGAACTCGACCCGCACCCAGTCCAGCTTCGAGCTGGCGGGCAAGCGGCTGGGGGCCGACGTGATGAACATGTCGATGCAGACCTCCAGCGTGAAGAAGGGCGAGACGCTGATCGACACCGCCCTGACGCTGAACGCCATGCACCCGGACCTGCTGATCGTTCGCCACCCGGAATCGGGCGCGGTCGACCTTCTGGCGCAGAAGGTGAATTGCGCGGTCATCAACGCAGGCGACGGCCGGCATGAGCATCCGACGCAGGCGCTGCTGGACGGGCTGACCATCCGCCGCGCCAAGGGGCGGCTGCACCGCCTGACCGTCGCCATCTGCGGCGACATCGCACATAGCCGCGTCGCGCGCTCGAACCTGTTCCTGCTCGGCAAGATGGAGAATCGCCTGCGCCTTGTCGGCCCGGCCACGCTGATGCCCGCTGGGGCCCGCGACTGGGGCTGCGAGGTCTATGAGGACATGCGCGAGGGGCTGAAGGGGGCGGATGTCGTCATGATGCTGCGTCTTCAGAAAGAGCGTATGGACGGCGGCTTCATCCCCTCCGAGCGCGAATATTACCACCGCTGGGGCCTTGACCACGACAAGCTGGCACTGGCCGCGCCCGATGCGATCGTCATGCATCCCGGCCCAATGAATCGCGGGGTCGAGATCGACGGCACCATCGCCGACGATATCAACCGCAGCGTGATCCAGGACCAGGTCGAGATGGGCGTCGCCGTCCGCATGGCCGCGATGGACCTGCTGGCACGGAATCTGCGCGCCGAACGCGGGGCGAAAGCCTCGGAGATGATGGCGTGATCACGGCGGGTCGCGTCCCGTCGGCGCAGGCCAAGCTTGCGCGTCGCGGTTCGCGTGCGCGCGGTCCTTTCAAAGGGCGGGATCCGCTGACGGCTTTTCCTCTCAAGCACCTGCCATCCATCAAAGCCTTGCGCCTGTCTGCCGCCGACGCGCAGGCGCGCGAAATCCGGGCCAATCGCCAAAAGGTACCCGCATGATCCTGCATTTCCAGAACGCACGCCTGATCGATCCCGAGGGCCTGACGGATGAAATCGGCGCGCTGACGATCCGCGATGGCCGCATCGATGCCGTCAATGTCGAGGCACCCGAAGGGGCCGAACTGATCGATTGCGGCGGCAAGTACCTGGCCCCCGGTCTTGTCGACTGGGGCGTCAAGATCGGCGAGCCGGGCGAACGGCACAAGGAAAGCTTCCGCAGCGCGGGGCTGGCCGCGGCGGCGGGCGGGGTCACGACCATCATTGCCCGGCCCGATACCCTGCCGCCGATCGACGCGCCCGAGTCGCTGGAATTTGCCACGCGACGTGCCGCGGATGCGCCGGTGAACATCCGACACATGGCCGCCCTGACCCGCGATCGCGGCGGGCGCGAGATGGTCGAGATGTCCTTCCTGCAGGATGCCGGCGCGGTCGCCTTTACCGACGGCGTCCGCGTCATCGCGGACACGCGACTGATGTCGCGCTGCATGACCTATGCAAGGGGTCTGGGCGCGCTGATCGTCGGCCACCCGCAGGAGCCGGTCCTGTCGCGCGGCACCGCCGCGACCAGCGGCAAGTTCGCTTCGCTTTACGGGCTGCCCGCCGTCTCGCCCATGGCCGAGGTGATGGGTCTGGACCGCGATCTTGCTTTGGTCGCGATGACCGGGGCGCGCTACCACGCCGACCAGATCACCGTCGCGGCCAGCCTGCCCGCCTTGCAGCGCGCACGCGACGCCGGGCTTGACGTCACGGCGGGGATCTCGATTCACCACCTGACGCTGAACGAATTCGATGTCGGCGATTATCGCACCTTCTTCCGCTTCACCCCGCCCCTGCGCGCCGAGGATGACCGCCTTGCCATGATCGAGGCGGTGGCCGATGGCGTGATCGACGTGATCGCCAGCTTCCACACCCCGCAGGACGAGGAATCGAAGCGCCTGCCCTTTGCCGAGGCTGCGCCGGGGGCGGTGGGCCTGCAGACGCTGCTGCCCGCGGCGATGCGGCTTTACCATTCCGGCGGGCTAAGCCTGCCGCAGCTTTGGCGTGCGATGTCGCTGAACCCGTCGCGACGTCTTGGTTTGGATGGCGGGAGGCTCGTCGCGGGAGCTCCGGCCGACCTCGTTCTTTTCGACCCGCATTCGCCCTTCGTTCTTGACCGCTTCACCCTGGTCTCGAAATCCAAGAACACGCCCTTCGACGGGGCGCGGATGCAGGGCAAGGTGCTGGGCACCTGGGTCGCGGGCCGCCGTGTCTTTGGCGAGGAGGCATCGGCATGATCCTTTGGGCCATTCTGGGCTACCTGCTCGGCTCGATCCCGTTCGGACTTGTCATCGCGCGCGCGCTGGGTCTGGGCGACCTGCGCAAGATCGGCTCTGGCAATATCGGCGCGACGAACGTCCTGCGCACCGGCAACAAGCCCGCCGCCTTGGCGACACTGCTGCTCGATTCCGGAAAGGGCGCGGCTGCGGTGCTGCTTGCCCGCTGGCTTGCCGGGCCGGACGCCGCGATGATCGCGGGCGCGGCCGCTTTCCTTGGGCACCTGTTCCCGGTCTGGCTGGGCTTCAAGGGGGGAAAGGGCGTCGCCACCTTCCTCGGGACGCTTCTTGCACTCGACTGGCGGCTGGGGCTTGCCGCCTGTGGGCTATGGCTGCTCGCGGCGGTGATCGGCCGGATCTCGTCGCTGTCGGCGCTGGTCGCGGCGGCGCTTGCCCCCTTCATCGCGCTATGGCTGGACGGGGCGCGCATGGCCGGGGTCGCGGCCTTCATGGCGGCCCTGATCTTCCTGCGCCACCGTGCGAACATTACCCGCATCGTCGCGGGGACCGAGCCCCGCATCGGCCGCAAGACCTGATCTTCACCGTTTTGCAAATACTCCGGGGTCCGGGGCAGCGCCCCGGCAGCCCGGGGTGCGGTTACCGGGTCGGGACCGGAGTCTCTCCGGAATAGTCATAGAAGCCGCGCCCAGTCTTGCGGCCCAGCCACCCGGCCTCGACATATTTCACCAGAAGCGGGCAGGGGCGATACTTTGTATCGGCCAACCCGTCATGCAGCACGTTCATGATCGCAAGGCATGTGTCCAGACCGATGAAATCGGCCAGTTCCAGCGGGCCCATCGGGTGGTTGGCGCCCAGCTTCATCGATTCGTCGATGGACTTGACCGATCCCACCCCCTCGTAAAGCGTATAGACCGCCTCGTTGATCATCGGGATCAGGATGCGATTGACGATGAAGGCGGGGAAATCCTCGGCGCTGGCGGCGGTCTTGCCGATCCTGTGGACGACATCGGCCAGCTCTCGATAGGTCGCCTCGTCGGTGGCGATGCCGCGGATCAGTTCGACCAGCTGCATGACCGGGACAGGGTTCATGAAATGCACGCCGATGAAGCGCCCCGGCCGGTCCGTCCGGCTGGCAAGCCGCGTGATCGAGATCGACGATGTGTTCGAGGCCAGGATCGTCTCGGGCTTCAGATGTGGCAGCAGGTCCTCGAAGATCGCCTGCTTGATCGTCTCACGCTCGGTCGCGGCCTCGATGACCAGATCGCACTGGCCCAGGTCGGCCAGATTCATCGTCGTGCGGATGCGCCCGATTGCGCGGGCCTTGTCCTCGGCCGAGATCTTCTCGCGGCTGACCTGCCGTTCAAGGTTCCGGTCGATCAGCGACAGCGCCTTGTCCATGGCGTCGCGCGAGATGTCGGTCATCAGCACGACGTAGCCCGCAAGGGCGAAGACATGGGCGATGCCGTTGCCCATCTGACCGGCGCCGATCACGCCCACCGATTGAATTGCCATGATGACTTCCCCTTGCGCTATCGCCGGGACGATAGGCGCAACGCCGGTGTTGCATCAATGCAAAAACCGTCCGTGTGACGGACGGTTTTTCTGGGTTTGGGTGGGTGGGGGCTGTGCCCCCGATCCCTTCGGGATCTTCCCCGGGGTATTTTCCGAAACGGTGAAGCTCAGAGCTTGTCGGTCAGTTCCGGCACCAGGGTGAAGAGGTCGCCGACCAGGCCGTAATCGGCGATCTGGAAGATCGGGGCCTCTTCGTCCTTGTTGATGGCGACGATGACCTTGCTGTCCTTCATGCCCGCAAGGTGCTGGATCGCGCCCGAGATGCCCACCGCGACGTAAAGCTCGGGGGCCACGACCTTGCCGGTCTGGCCGACCTGCCAGTCGTTCGGGGCATAGCCGCTGTCGACCGCCGCGCGCGAGGCGCCGACCGCCGCGCCAAGCTTGTCGGCCAGCTTCTCGATCACCGCGAAGCTGTCCTTCGAGCCGACGCCGCGCCCGCCCGAGACCACGCGCTTGGCCGAGGTCAGTTCCGGGCGGTCGCTGGCCGCGACTTCGTCGGCAAGCCAGATCGACAGCGCCGGGTCCGTGGCCGGGGCGGCCTCGGCCAGGCTGGCCGCGCCGCCTTCGGAGGCCGCGTCGAAGCTGGCCGTGCGCAGGGTGAAGACCTTTTTGGCATCCTTCGAACGCACCGTCTGGATGGCGTTGCCGGCATAGACCGGGCGTTCGAACGTGTCGGCATCGATCACCGCCGAGACATCCGAGATCACCATCACGTCGAGCAGAGCGGCGACGCGCGGCATGATGTTCTTGGCATCAGTCGTCGCGGGCGCCGCGATATGGGAATAATCGCCGGCCAGGGACTGGATCAGCGCCGCGGTCGGTTCGGCCAGGCGATGGCCGTAAAGCGGGGCCTCGGCCACCAGCACCTTGCTGACGCCCGCGATCTTGGCGGCCTCGGCGGCGGCGGTCCGGGCCTGCGCCCCGGCGCAAAGCACGGTCACGTCGCCCAGGGATTTCACCGCATTGACCGCCTTGGCGGTCGCGTCGCGGTTCAATTCGCCCCCGGTGACTTCACCCAGCAGAAGAACAGCCATCAGATCACCCCCGCTTCTTTCAGTTTCGCGACCAGCTCGTCGACCGAGCCAACCTTGATGCCGGCGCTGCGGCCGGCCGGTTCGCGGGTCGAGACCACCTCGAGCCGCGGGCTGACATCGACGCCGAAATCGGCCGCGGTCTTTTCGTCCAGCGGTTTCTTCTTGGCCTTCATGATGTTGGGCAGCGAGGCATAGCGCGGCTCGTTCAGGCGCAGGTCGGCGGTGACCACCGCCGGCAGCGCGACCTCGATCGTCTGCAGCCCGCCATCCACCTCGCGCGTGACCTTGGCCTTGCCGCCGTCGAGTTCGAGCTTGCTGGCAAAGGTCGCCTGGCCCCAGCCCAGAAGCGCCGCCAGCATCTGGCCGGTCGCGTTCATGTCGTTGTCGATCGCCTGCTTGCCCGCGATCACCAGCTCGGCGCCCTCGGATTTCGCCACCGCGGCCAGGATCTTGGCCACGGCCAGCGGTTCGATGTCCTGGTGCACGTCATCGGCCGCAACCACAAGGATCGCCCGGTCCGCGCCCATCGCCAGCGCCGTGCGCAGCGTCTCGGCCGCCTGCTTCACGCCGATGCTGACCGCGATCACCTCGGCGGCCTTGCCGGCCTCCTTCAGACGGATCGCCTCTTCAACCGCAATCTCGTCGAAGGGATTCATCGACATCTTGACGTTCGCCAGATCGACACCGGAACCGTCGGCCTTCACGCGGGCCTTCACGTTGTAGTCGATCACGCGCTTCACTGGCACGAGAACCTTCATCGGTCTCTCTCCCTTTTGGTTGCGTCACCTGTTCGGGGGTTTTGTTAGCTGGCCGGTCGGGGCAATAACAGGGAAAAAACGACGCCGTCGCGTCGTTTCGCAACGATCCCGCGCCGATGTCGCTAACGGCTGGCGCCCGGCACCCACAGGATGTCCTGCGCGCCGTTTTCATTGGCGACGCGGGCCGCAACGAAGAGCCAGTCCGACAGGCGGTTGAGGTATTTCACCGCGGCGGGGTTGGCGTCCTCGGCCGCAGCCAGTGCCACGGCCCCACGTTCGGCCCGGCGGGCGACCGTCCGGCACAGGTGCAGATGCGCGGACAGCGCGCTGCCACCCGGCAGGATGAAGCTGCGCAGTGGCGCCAGCGCTGCATTCATGCCGTCGATCTCTGATTCCAGCCGCTCGACCTGGCTGTCGATGATGCGCAGAACGGGATAGGGGGCCTCGGCATCCTCATGCATCCGGGGGCGGGACAGGTCCGCGCCAAGGTCGAACAGGTCGTTCTGAATCACCGAAAGCCGCGCGGCCATCTCGCCTTCGGCATGCAATCGCGCAAGACCCAGCGTGGCGTTCAGTTCGTCGACCGACCCATAGGCTTCGACCCGCAGGGCGTGCTTGGGAACGCGTTCGCCGTTCGACAGCGCGGTTTCGCCCTTGTCGCCGGTGCGGGTATAGATGCGGTTCAGGACAACCATCAGCGGCTCCTTGCCCAAAGATACAGCAGGAACACGACGATCGCGACCGCCTGCGCGATGATGCGCCAGCGCATCAGGCGGTTGCCGTGCTTGCGGTTGAATTCGCCGCCCTTGGCAAAGCCGCCGATACCCGTCGTGAGGATCACGAGGACGGCGAGGCAGCAGATCGCCAGCAGGATTAGCAGGGGTTTGTCGTGCATCTTGAAGCCTTTCTCGGGAAGACTAGCTGCGGCGTGCAAACCAGTCCAGTGCGCGCGTGGAAAGCAGCCTGCGGCCGATTCCCGAAACATGGGTGGGCGTGGTGACGTAATAGCGCGGGCGCGGGTTCGGGCTTTCCAGCGCCTGCGCGATCCGGGCACTGACTGCCGCCGGAGGCAGTTCGAAGCGGTCCTTTTTCGCGCCCGGTTCATACAGGCGTTTCAGCAGCACGCGGCGATACTGCTCGGCCCTCGGACTGGACCGCCAGTCGATCCAGGCCTCGAAATGCGGGATCGAGTTCAGGCGGATTCGGGTGCCGATCGGTCCGGGCTCGATCAGGATGAACTTGACCGGGGTATCGGCCATCTCGACGCGCATCACGTCGGTCAGCCCTTCAAGCGCGAATTTTGTCGCGACATAGGCACCGCGCCAAGGGATGCCGACAAGGCCGAGAACCGAGCTGATGTTGACCACGCGCCCGCCATGTTCGCGGAATTGCGGCAGCAGGCGGCGGGTCAGGTCATGGGTGCCGAACAGGTTCGCCTCGAAGATCGAGCGCAGGGCGCCGCGGGGCAGATCCTCGGCCGCACCGGGAATCGCGAAGGCGGCGTTGTTCACCAGCGCGTCGATGCGCCCCAACGCCAGTGCCTCATCCGCCGCGCGGGCCACGTTGTCTTCATCAGAAAGTTCCAGGTGGATGGCGTCGAAGCCTTCGTCACGGCGGGCGGCCAGATCCTCGGGCTTGCGGCAGGTGGCAATCACGCGCCAGCCCCGCGTCCGCATGTGCCTGGCGGCATCCAGTCCGATGCCCGATGAACAGCCGGTGATCAGAACGGTTTTCATGCATGGCCCCCTGTTGCCGGGACGGTTCTGCGACAAGCGGCGCGCTCGCGCAATACGCGCATTTCCGGCTGGACCGACGGCGCGCGCAGGAATATTCAACCGGACATGTCCGACGATCCGAACATCCCCGATCCGAATGCGGATCAGACCAGCTCCGAACCCTTGTCGCGCGCCATTGGCGAGCGTTACCTGACCTATGCGCTCAGCACGATCATGCACCGGGCGCTGCCCGATGCACGCGACGGGCTGAAGCCGGTCCATCGCCGCATCCTTTACGCGATGCGCGAACTGAGGCTTTCGCCGACGGGTGCGTTCCGGAAATCCGCCAAGATTACCGGCGACGTGATGGGGAACTATCACCCGCATGGCGATGCCGCGATCTATGACGCGATGGCGCGTTTGGCGCAGCCCTTTGCCATGCGTTATCCGCTGGTCGACGGGCAGGGAAACTTCGGCAATATCGACGGCGACAACCCGGCCGCCAGCCGCTATACCGAAGCCCGCCTGACCGCGAGCGCCGAGGCCCTGATGGAGGGGCTGGCCGAGAATGCGGTCGATTTCCGCCCGAACTATGACGGTACGCTGGAAGAACCGATCGTGCTGCCCGCGGCCTTCCCGAACCTGCTGTGCAACGGCGCCAGCGGCATCGCGGTCGGGATGGCGACGAACGTGCCCCCGCACAACCTGCACGAAGTCATCGACGCCTGCCTGCACCTGATCAAGTCGCCGGATGCCCGCGACGACACGCTGATCTCGATCATGCCCGGTCCCGATTTTCCGACGGGCGGCGTTCTGGTCGAAAGCCGCGAGACCATCGCCGAGGCATACCGCACTGGCCGTGGCAGCCTGCGCCTGCGCGCGCGCTGGTCGGTCGAGGATCTGGGTCGGGGCATCTGGCAGGTCGTCGTGACCGAGATCCCCTATCAGGTCCAGAAATCCAAGCTGATCGAGCGGCTGGCCGAGGTGATCCAGCTGAAGAAGGTGCCGATCCTTGCCGATGTCCGCGACGAATCGGCCGAGGATGTGCGCATCGTGCTGGAGCCGCGCGCCCGCAACGTCGACCCCGAGCAGTTGATGGCGGCCCTGTTCCGCGTTTCGGACCTGGAAATCCGTTTCGGGCTGAACATGAACGTCCTGATCGACGGCCGCGTGCCCAAGGTCTGTTCGCTGAAAGAGGTGCTGCGCGCCTTCCTGGACCACCGGCGCGACGTGCTGGTGCGGCGTGCGAACTTCCGGCTGGACAAGATCGCGGCGCGGCTTGAGGTGCTGGAAGGCTATATGATCGCCTTCCTGAACCTTGACCGCGTGATCGAGATCATCCGCTTCGAGGATGATCCCAAGGCGGTGATGATCGCCGAGTTCAAGCTGTCCGAAGTCCAGGTCGAGGCGATCCTGAACATGCGCCTGCGTGCCTTGCGCAGGCTTGAGGAAATCGAGCTTCGCGCCGAGCATGAGAACCTGACAAGGGAACGCGAGGGTCTGGCCGCCATGCTGGCCGACGAAAGCAGCCAATGGGCGAAGATCGCCGAAGAGCTGCGCGAGACCCGCGGCAAGTTCGGCAAGTCGGCCCCCGGCGGATTGCGTCGGACCGAGATCGGCGAAACCGGCGAAGTGGCCGAGATCGACATGGATTCGATGATCGAGCGCGAGCCGATCACCGTCATCCTGTCCAAGATGGGCTGGATCCGTGCGATGAAGGGCCACCAGCCGCTGGATGCCGAGGTGAAGTTCAAGGATGGCGACGGGCCGTTCCTGGCGCTTCATGCCGAGACCACCGACAAGCTGATGGTCTATGGCGCGAACGGACGCTTCTATACCCTGCCGGCGAACAATCTGCCCGGCGGGCGCGGCATGGGCGAGCCGCTGCGGCTGATGATCGACCTGCCGAATGATGCCGCGGTGATCGACATGTTCCCGTGGCGCGACGGGACGCGCTATCTTGTCGCGTCGAAAGCGGGGGACGGGTTCATCGTCGGCGCGCCCGACATCCTGGCCCAGACCCGCGCCGGCAAGCAGGTGCTGAACGGGGATGCGCTGCTGTGCCGCCCGGTCACGGGCGACCATGTCGTCACCGTGGGCGAGAATCGCAAGATGCTGGTCTTCCCGCTGGACGAGCTGCCCGAGATGGGACGCGGCAAGGGCGTGCGCCTGCAGAAGTTCAAGGATGGCGGCCTGTCCGACGCGATCTGCATCACGCTGGCCGACGGCCTGCGTTGGCAGGAAAGCGGTGGGCGCACCCGCAGCGAACCCGACCTGACCGAATGGTTGGGCAAGCGCGCGGGCGCGGGTTACATGGCACCGCGCGGCTTCCCGCGGGACAACAGGTTCAACTGAAATCGGGGCCGGTCGATCCGGCCCCGTTTCACTTTTCCGCCGTCGCTTAGCTGTTCGCTTTGGGCTTCAGGATGATCGTCGTGCCATCCGGGGCCGTCGTGGTCGAAGCGGACTGATCGGCTTTTGCCTTGCTGTAGGGGCAGGCCATTGCTGGCAGAGCTGCCACGGACAGGATCAGTGCTGCGGCGGCAATGATCTTGGTCATGTCGTCGTGCTCCTTGAAAGGGCGGGGAAACACGGTCGGCGAAATCGGGCGCCATCCGTGCGCAGTTCGCATCTTCAGGGTCGCATGCAGCGGCGATTCGCTCAATCAGTCTGTCCCGCGATCACGCACCTGTTTGCGCCCGGTCAGCATCGGCCGGACCAGATCCTCGCGCTTCCAGAAGCGATAGAACAGGATCATCGCGACATGCAGAAGCACCAGGATCAGGACCAGATTGGCCCCGACCTCGTGCCAGCCGACTGCCTTGGCGCGCAGCGCCGGGCTGACATATCCCGCCAGCGGGCCGATATTGATGTAATCGTCCGGGTCCGAGATCAACCCGCTTGAGACCTGCGCGGCCAGCACCGCCAGCATGGCGATGACGGAAAGCGCGCCCAGCGGATTGTGGCCGGGCCAATGGCTGGGTTCGCGCAGGAAGATGCCCCGCATGTATCCCGCGACCGCCCCGGGTCCGCGCAGGAAATGCGAAAACCGTGCCGGTGCGGGCCCGATGAATCCCCAGACAAGCCGAAAGAGCAGAAGCCCGATCACGACATAGCCGCACCAGAAATGCAGCGTCATCTTTGCCGGGCCGAATTGCCCCAGGCACCAGCCCAGCGAGACGAACAGCGTAAGCGTCCAGTGGAACACGCGCAGCAGCGGATCCCACAGCGCGACCTCTTGCACGGGGTCGTCAGGCGCGGGTCGGGGGGCGGACCCCGCCATCAGCTTTTTTCGCGATAGACGTCGTGGCAGGCCTTGCAGGCAGCGCCCAGCTTGCCGACCACCGGGCCGACCTTGTCCTGCCCGCCCTTCACCGCCTCGGAAGCGCCGGTGGCGGCCTCGACCAAACCGGCGAACTTGGATTTGAAATCGTCCAGGTTGGTCCAGATCTCGGGCTTGGCGGCGCTGTCCTCGGCCTGGCCATGGGCGCTGCCTTCGATGAACAGGCTGGGCAGGTCGTAATGGGTCAGCGCCTCGATATTGGCGCCGGCGCGGCTTGCCACGGCCTCGTCATAGGCGATGTCGCCCTTGGCCATGCCGGACAGGGTCGCCATGTTGATGGCAAGCATGTTGTAAAAGCCGTGGCGGGCCTCGATCGCCTGTTCGATGGCGTCGTCATCGGCCATCGCGGCCAGAGGCTGAAGCAGGGAAAGCGCGGCAAGGGAGGCGGCGGTCAGGATCTGGCGCATGTCGTCTGTCCTTTGTGTGGCGTTGGGCTGCACGTGGCTCGCGCCGCCAGAGTTGCACAGGCCTTGGATTCTGCCAATCGGACCGTTGGTGCCATTTGCGTGATCACATCGGCTTGGGCGTTGGTCTTGCTTGCGATCTTGCGGGATTTTCGCCCATCGGGCGGGCCGGACTGGCGCTGAAACAAGCAGAGGCTGTCCATGCAGCCGACAATATCGGATTGGCGTTGAGTTGTTCTGCACTGCGGCGCAACCTGAAATGGACGGGGCCGCATCCCTGTCACCCCGCGCCGCACGGGGTTCTTCATGGCAGCGCCGCCGTTCTTGCCGCGTCTCTCCTCCCTCCACGCGACGCAAGGACGGCGGCCACCTTTTCAGGGGCGGGCCAGCAGGTAGCTGTCCATGATCCAGCCATGCGCGGCACGCGCGCGGGCCCGGATGCGCGTGATTTCTGGCCCAGCCTGCGCCAGAGGACCGGAATGCAGGATCTGCTGCGGCATTCCCAGATAGGCGCCCCACCAGATCGTCACTCCCAAAGGGTCCAGCCGGTCAAACGAGCATTCGCCGTCCAGCAGCACCACGATCCTGTCCGCGCCCGATGGCCAGCCCTGATCCCGCAGCCTGCGCCCGGTGGTGACGATCACCGGCTGGCCAAGGTCGTTCAGGGGAATCGCATGGGCCGCGCACAGCGCCTGGATCGCGGTGATACCCGGAATGACGCGCAGGTTCAGCGCCATGCGCGCCGACAGGTGGCGGGCAATGCGCAGGCTGCTGTCGTAAAGCGACGGATCGCCCCAGATCAGCAGGCTGGGGCGGCTGGCGCGGTGGCTTTCCAGCACCTGCAGCCAGGAACAGGCGATGGCGTCGTGCCAGTCCCGCACGCCCGGCAAATAGCCCTGCGCATCATCGCGGCGGGGCATGGGAAACCGCGCCAGCGGCGGCGGGCTGGGCAGGACCTGCCGGCACAGCGCCTCGCGCAGATAAGCCAGGTCCGCCTTGTCCTCGCCCTTGTCGGGGATCAGGATCAGGTCCGAGTCCAGCATTGCGGCGATGGCCTGCCGGGTCAGGTGGCCGGGACTTCCGGTGCCGATGCCGATCAGGGTCAGGTCGATCATGGTCTTTCCCCGATCAGGTGGAAGAAGCTGCCGGTGGCATTGCCGCGGCGCGAGCCGGTTTCGGAAACGGGAACGCCCTCGGCATCGGTGACATGGGCCAGCGGTGCGTCGGGTTGGGCAAGAATGGTGGCATAGTGGAACTCGTGCCCGGTCAGCACCTCGGCATGGATTCCGGCCAGCGGCACCAGCGGCGTGGCCAGACGATAGCCCAGATGCATCCGGCGGCTGGCATAGCTGGTCTCGATCCCCAGAAGCCCGGCCATGCGATGCCGTTTGCCCGCCGCGTCGACAAGCCCCGCCCCCATAGCCATGTAACCGCCGCATTCACCATGGACCGGGCGCGTCAGGGCGAAACGCGCCAGCCCGTCGCGGAAACGCGCGGCGGCGGCAAGAGCACCGGCATGAAGCTCGGGATAGCCTCCGGGCAGCCAGCAGGCCCCGGCGCTGTCATCGGGCGCCTGATCCGCCAGGGGCGAGAATGGCAGGATCGTGGCCCCGCCTGCGCGCCAGCCGTCCAGCAGGTGCGGATAGACAAACGAGAAAGCGTCATCCTGTGCCAGCGCAATGCGCCCGGCTGGCGGCGGCAAAGGACGATGCGGCTGCGGCGCAAGACCGCCGCCGGCCGCAGCGAGGATCGCGTCCAGATCAAGGTGGCGGGCCATGCATTCGCCGGCCCGCGACAGAAGCAGGTCCAGCGCGGCATGTTCGCGCGCCTGAACCAGCCCAAGGTGCCGCTCGGGCAGCTCGATCCCTGCGTCGCGGGGCAGGACCCCCAGCACCGGGATCGTCACGGCGTCCAGCGCCAGCCGCATCAGCGCCTCGTGCCGGGCCGAGGCGACGCGGTTCAGCACAACCCCCGCCAGCCGCAGGTCGCGCCGCATCTGGCGAAAGCCAAGGGCGATGGCAGCGACGGATTGCGCCTGCCCGCGGCAGTCCAGAACCAGCAGGACGGGCCAGCCGGTCAGCGCGGCAATATCGGCGCTGGCACCGTTCCCCGCGCCGCCGTGGCGGGCAACTCCGTCGAACAGCCCCATCGAGCCTTCGGCCAGCGCAAGGTCGGCCCCGACCGCCTTGCCGACCAGATGCGCGATCTGCTCCGGACCCATCGCCCAGCTGTCGAGATTGAAGGATTCGCGCCCCGCCGCCGCGCGGTGAAAGGCGGGGTCGATGTAATCCGGTCCGCTCTTGAAGGGCTGGATCACCAAGCCCCGGGCCCGAAGCGCCGCGATCAGGCCCAGCGTCACCGTGGTCTTGCCGCTGCCCGAGGCAGGGGCGCTGATGACCAGCCCCTTCATTCCGGGAATCGCGGTGCGGCACCGACCGGGCGAAAGCGGCGGTCGTAATCGGCGGCGTAAAGGCGGCTTTCGTCGAAACCTTCGGCGGCCAGCGCCCGCCCGACCAGGATCAGCGCCGTGCGCTCGTCCCTCCCGATCGCCGGATCAAGCGCGGCCAGCGTCGTGCGCAGGATGCGCTGTTCCGGCCAGCTTGCGCGAAAGACCACCGCGACCGGGCAGTCGGGTCCGTAATGGGGCAGCAGCTCCGAGCGTACGCGATCAAGGACATGGATCGACAGGTGGATCGCCAGCGTCGCGCCGGTCGCGGCAAAGGCCGCCAGTGTCTCGCCCTCGGGCATGGCCGAGGCGCGGCCCGAGGTCCGCGTCAGCACCACCGATTGCGCGACCCCCGGCAGGGTCAGTTCCGCCCCCAGTGCCGCCGCCGCCGCCGCGAAGGACGGAACGCCGGGCGTCACGTCATAGGGGATGCCAAGCGCCCGGAGGCGGCGAAGCTGCTCGCCCATCGCAGACCAGACCGACAGGTCGCCCGAATGCAGCCGCGCTACGTCATGGCCTACCTGATGTGCCGCCCCAATCTCGGCGATGATGTCATCGAGGCTCAGGGCGGCGGTGTCGACGATGCGTGCGCCGGGTGGGCAATGGTCCAGCAGCGCGCGTGGAACCAGCGATCCCGCGTAAAGGCAGACCGGGCAGGCCGCGATCAGATCGCGCCCGCGTAGCGTAATAAGGTCCGCCGCACCCGGACCCGCACCGATGAAATGGACGGTCACGGGGCATCTCCTTCGGCAATGGCCGCCGTCGCCATGCCATCGCGTGAGGTGACGCGGGGCACAACGATCCGCGCATCGGCGCCAAGTGCGGCCAGTGCCGCAGCTTCGGCGACCGACCCGGTGCCATGCATTGCCTCGACCCGACTTGATCGGGTGGGGGTCGCGACCCCCGCGACCGGCACCGCCATCAGCGGCAGGTCCAGGTGTCGCGCCAGCGCCTGCAATGCGGGGGCATGGGCCTTGCTGGCGCAGGTCGCCAGCGCATCCGCACGCCCGGCGCGGGCCAGCGCCTCGCGCAGCGAGGCAAGGGTCGCGCCGTTGCGGAAACCCAGTCCGGCAATTCTCATGGCAAGCTCCATTGTGTGACGGTTCGTAAGGGGGTCCAGCCGCGCATCCGGCCCAGCGGCGCGGTTTCCTGCAGTGAAATCCGGGTCAGGTTGCCCCCGCGCGCGGCGTGAAGCTGGGCCAGCAGCGTCTCGGTCTCAAGCGTGACGGCATTGGCCACGATCCGGGCGGGGGGAAGGGCATCGAACAGCGCGGCATCCGCCCCGCCACCGACAAAGATCGCGTCCGGCAAGGGCAAGTCCGCCAGCGCTTCGGGCGCGGTGCCGGGGACAAGGCGCATCCGCCCGGTCAGGCCGAAAGCCTCGATATTCGTCGCGATGTTCGCCAGCCGGTCTGGGCGTGGCTCGATGCTGAGGGCGCGACCGCCATTCAGGCACCATTCGACCCCGACCGAGCCCGAGCCGCCGCCGATATCCCACAGGGTTTCGCCCGCTCGTGGCGACAGTGCGGCCAGCGTCATTGCGCGGATGGCACGGCGGGTGATCTGCCCGTCATGGGCGAAGACCTCGTCCGGCAGGCCGAAGCCATGCGGCAGGCCGGTCCCGGCGGGCAGCGCGCTGCCATCCAGCGCAACTGCGACCGGGGACCGGCAGGGCAGCGAGAACCGCGCCGCCGTGCTTTTGCGCATCCGCTCGCGCGGCCCGCCCAGCGATTCAAGCGCGATCATCTGCGTCTCGCCCAGGCCGTGGCGGGTCAGCCAGCGGGCAAGCTCGGCCGGGGCTTCCCCGTCGCGCATCAGGCAGATCGCGCGCGCGCCCCGTGCCATGACCGGGCGCAGGCGCGCAAATGGGCTGGCATGCAGGCCAAGGCAGGCGACGTCCTCAAGTCGCCAGCCCAGCCGCGCCGCCGCCAGCGAGAAGGTGCCCGGCACCGGAAAGGCGCGCCATTCGCCCGGTGCCAGCGCCGCCGCCAGCGCGCCCCCCGCGCCGTGCCAGAACGGATCGCCCGAAACCAATGCGGCCACCCGCCGCCCACGCCGGCTGAGCAGCGGCGCGATGTCGAAGGGAACGGGCCAGACCTCTCCCGTGCCGACGCCCGCCAGCGCCAGGTGACGGGGGGCGCCAAAGACGATATCGGCTGCCTCCAGCGCCTCGCGGCTTGCGGGGCAAAGCCCGGCGGGTCCATCCTCGCCCAGTCCGATTATCGAAAGCCAGGGGTCAGCCAAGATGCGCATCCTTCTGTTGGGGGGGACGACGGAAGCGAGCGGCATGGCCCGCCTGCTCGCCGGGGCCGGGATCGACGCGATCTATTCCTATGCGGGCCGGACCAGCGCCCCGGTCGGCCAGCCCCTGCCGATGCGGATCGGCGGGTTCGGCGGGGTCGAGGGCATGGCCACGTTCCTGCGCGAAACGGCCGTGACCCATGTGATCGACGCGACCCATCCCTTTGCCGCGCAGATCAGCCGGAACGCGGTGGCCGCGAGCGCCCTGACCGGCAGCGGCCTGATCGCGCTGGAGCGTCCGGCCTGGGTCGAGCAGCCCGGCGACCACTGGATCGACGTCGCTGATTTCCCTGCCGCCGCTGCTGCCCTGCCGGGCGATGGGGAGGGGGTGTTCCTTGCCATCGGCCGCCAGAATCTTGCGCCCTTCCTTGCCATCCGGCAGCGTTGGCTTTTGCGCTTTGCCGAGGTGGCGGCGCATCCCCTGCCGGGGGCCACGCTGATCGCGTCGCGCGGGCCATTCACGGTGGCGGGGGATGTCCAGCTGATGCGGCGCCACGACATCCGTCATGTCGTCACCAAGAATGCGGGTGGCTCTGCGGCGCAGGCAAAGCTGGTCGCCGCCCGCGAATTGGGGCTGGGGGTCGTCATGATCCGGCGTCCCGACCTGCCGCCGCGCCGGCTTGCCGCAACCCCGGTCGAGGTGATGGACTGGCTTCATGGCAGTGCCGATCGCGGGGTATAGACCCAGCGCCCGACGCGGCAGGTGGCACTGTTGCCAAGGATCACGACCGTGCGCATGTCGGCCATCTCGGGCCGGGCCTCGGACAGGGGCAGGGTCGACAGGCTCTCTTCTGGCGTCGTGACGGCGCGGGCGAAGCAGATCAGCCGCTTTTCCCCGCATTCATCGCGCAGGATCTCCAGCGCGCGCGCGAATTGCTGCGGCCTTGCGCGCGAGCGCGGATTGTAAAGCGCCATCGCGAAATCGGCCTGCGCCGCCAGCCGCAGGCGGCGTTCGACCAGATCCCAGGGCTTCAGGTTGTCGGAGAGGTTGATCGCGCAGAAATCATGGCCCAGCGGCGCGCCAAGCCGTGCGGCGGCGGCCAGCATTGCGGTGATGCCGGGCAGGATGCGGATGTCGGGATCATGGCCCGGCCGGGTCTTCAGCGTTTCGAACAGGGCCGAGGCCATGGCAAAGACCCCCGGATCCCCGGACGAGACGATGACGACCCGTGCGCCCCGCGCGGCCATGTCCAGCGCCAGCGCGGCCCGGTCCAGTTCGACCCTGTTGTCAGACGGATGCAGCGTCAGCCCCGGCCGGGGGGGCACGCGCGCGACATAGGGGGCATAGCCCACGATGTCGGTCGCCTGCGCCAATGCCGCTTCGACCTCGGGCGTGACCAGGGCGGCGTCGCCCGGTCCCAGCCCTGCCACGGCCAGCCAGCCGGTCATTCCGCTGCCTCGGATGCGGGGCGGCGTCCGCGCCCGTGGACAAGGACCGTCGCGAAATAGGGGCAGGCGGCAAGGTCGGCCGCCGCCAGGGGCATCATCCGCTGGTTGGGCATGGTGCCACGCTCGACCAGCCAGGCATCGTCCAGACGATCTGCCAGGGCCAGTGCGCGGGCGATCTTGGGCAGGTTGCGCCCGGTCTTCATCACCACGATCGCGTCGGCGGCGCGCATGTGGCGGGCCAGTTCGTGCTCGGGCAGGGTGCCCATCAGCACGGTCATCGCATCGTCGCCCCAGGTCATCGGCGTTCCGATCGCGTTCCAGCAGCCGGTCATGCCGGGAATGCCGGGGATCACCTCGACCGTTGCGATCGGGGCCAGCCGCGTTTGCAGATGCATGAACGAGCCGTAGAAAAGCGGATCGCCTTCGCACAGCACGACGATGTCATCCTGCGCGGCCAGTGCCGCCAGCCTTGCGGTCCATTCGTCGTAAAACGCGGACAGCAGGCGGTTGTATTCGGGGCTGTCGAAGGGGATTTCGGTCGTGACCGGGTATTCCATCGCGTGTTCCGCGACTCCGGGGGGCAGCATTCCCTCGACGATGCGGCGCGCCTGACCGGGTCGCCCCTTCTTGCGGAAATAGGCGATCTGGCGCGCGCTCCGGATGGCGCGATCCGCGCGGACCGAGATCAGGTCGGGGTCGCCGGGGCCAAGCCCGGCGCAGATGATCCGGCCCATCATGCCTCCTGTCGGCTGGCAAGCGCGTTGATCGCCGCGACCGTGATGGCCGAGCCGCCCAGCCGCCCGTGTACGGTCAGGGCGGGAACGGGCAGATCCTGCATCAGCGCGGCCTTGGATTCGGCGGCCCCGACAAATCCGACCGGGCAACCGATGATCGCGGCGGGTCGCGGGCAGGCGGGATCATGCAGCATGTTCAGCAGGTGAAACAGCGCCGTCGGGGCATTGCCGATGGCGACGACCGCGCCCTTCAGGTCCGCTCGCCACAATTCCAGCGCCGCGGCCGAACGTGTGTTCCCCATCCGCTCGGCCAGTCCGGGGACGCCCGGATCGCCCAGCGTGCAGATGACCCGGTTCCCGGCGGGCAGGCGGTTGCGGGTGATCCCCTCGCTGACCATGCGGGCATCGCACAGGATCGCGGCCCCCCCCTGCAAGGCCAAGCGCGCCGCCGTCGCCATGCCGGGCGAGAATTCGATCTCGCGTTCCAGCCCGACAAGGCCCGCGGCATGGATCATGCGGACGGCGACGGGTTCCTCGTCCGGGTCGAAGCGGTCCAAATCCGCCTCGGCGCGGATGGTTGCAAAGGACTGGCGATAGATCCGCGCGCCGTCGGTTTCATAGTGATGCATGGTCCTGTCCGTGCTGAGATCGGGTGTGTCGGCGTGCGTGGCGACAAGGCCCGCCGCCATGGCAAGGGTCAGTCCCCGGCGCAGGGGCGGGTCGCTGGCCCGGCCATTCTGCACAAGGTCGAAATGATCGGGGGACCGCGCCACCAGCACCCGGGCCGCAGGACCCGGATGCGCGCAGCCCTTGGCGCAGCCGCTGAGATGCAGCGTGCCGGTCCCCATCTGCGGGGCCAGCTTGCGGGCCAGCGCGCGCATGTCGGCCCGCGCTTCGGGGCAGGCGGGCGCGCCCGTGCAGGCGTGGATCCGCATCAGGGGATCGTCCGGCGCGGTGATCGCGCCGGCAATCGCGGGGGGGCGGGCATCCTCGACCAGCAGCATCCGCCAGGGCGTCAGGCGCACCGGTGCGCTGATCGCGGCAAGCTGGGGGGCGGTGATCTGGCCAAAGGCAAATCCCAGCAGCCAGCCCTGTGCCACCGGACCCGGTTGCGGTGCCGGCTCGGGCGAGGATTGCCCGCCCGGCACCGCCCCCGACGGGGGAGGAGGACCCCGCCGGATCAGATCGCGCATCCGCCCGCGCCCGTTGGGGCATCCGCCCTGCGCGACGAACCAGCGGGCAAGCCCCAGCGCGACGTCTGCCGCCTTGTCATAGGGGGCGCGCAGAACCCACGCCGCGCCATCTGGACGAATCTGCCAGCCAGCATCCGCATCGGGCGACAAGCGGATATCGGCGGGCGCGCCTTCCCGCAGCCGCGCGCCATGATCGACCGCGAAGCCGAACTTGCCCGGCAGATCGGGCCCGTCGTCCCGCGACAACAGGTCCGAAAGCGCCGTCGCGATCCTCCAGGCGGGGCTGTCCAATGGCGCAAGTGGCGACAGGACCACGTTCCGCTGCGCCTCGGCCCGCGGCGAGGCGTCAAGCAGGTCCAGCCCCGCCAGCACGTCCAGCGCTGCCCGGTGGCCCGGTTCGTCCAGCCCGCGAAGCTGCAGGTTCGCGCGCGAGGTCAAGTCGATCAGCCCGTTGCCGTGGCGCTGCGACAGATCCGCCAGCGCCGCAATCTGGCCGACCTCCAGCCGTCCATTCCGGGGCCGGATGCGCAGGATCAATCCGTCGCCGGACCGCATGGGGCGAAGCGCGCCCGGACACCAGCCCTTGACCTGCGGCGTCATTCCTCACCCCCGGCATGGACCGAGTTCCGCCGCGTGACCCACAGCCCCGATGCCAGCAGGCGCGCGAACATGTCCCGCATCGCGGCAAGCGCGGCGGGGTTTTCGCGGGCCATGAAGGCCGCAACCTCGGGGCGTTCCAGCGTCGCGCGATGGTACAGATCGAACAGATGGCCGGGGACCACGCCCGCCAGATTGGCAAAGGCGGCCATGTGGTCCAGCGTCGCCGCAATCTCTGCCGCACCGCGAAAACCGTGGGCCATCATGCCGCCGGCCCAGTCCGGGTTCGCGGCGCGGGCGCGGGTGACGCGGGCGATCTCTTCGGACAGGGTGCGGGCGCGGGGTGCGTCGGGGCGGGTCGTGTCGAGATGGTAAAGCGCCGGTGCGGGCGCCCCCAGCCGTGCCATTGCCGCGGCAAAGCCCGCCTCATGCGCGGCATGGTCGGCGGCCAGCAGCAGGTCGGTTTCCGGCAGATCCTGCGCATGGACAAAGGCATCCGCCTGCGCCAGCCGCGCGCGGAGCGCGTCGGGGGCGTGGCGGACCTGACCGTCCGCACCGATCGCGTGCGCGGATGCGGCAAGCCAGGCCTCGCCCGCGGCGCGGCGGGCCTCGGGCGTGAAGGTTTCGGCCAGTGCACCGATGCCGACACCAAATTGGCCGGGTCGGGGACCGAAGACGCGCGGCGCGATGGATCGATAGGGGTTGTCCTCGGGCAGCTCGTCCCGCGCGGCCAGCATCGCGGCCCCGGTCTGGAACATCTGGGCCAGACCCGGAAACACGTCACGAAACAGGCCCGAGACGCGCAGTGTCACGTCGATCCGGGGCCGGCCAAGCTCGGCCAGTGCCAACGCCTCGACCCCGGTCACGCGACCCGAGGTCGCATCCCAACGCGGCGCAAGTCCCGCCAGATGCAGCGCCATGGCGAAATCCTCGCCCGCGGTGCGCATCGTGGCGCTGCCCCACAGGTCGACGACCAGCCCTTGGGGCCAGTAGCCGTGATCCTGCAGGTGGCGGCGCAACAACTCTGCCGCCAGCTTCACACCCTGCGCATGGGCCGCGCGCGTGGGCACGGCGCGCGGATCGACGGCAAACATGTTGCGCCCGGTCGGCAGCACGTCCCTGCGCCCGCGCGCGGGCGAGCCCGACGGACCGGGTGCGACGCGCAGCCCCGCCATTGCGCGGGCCAGACCTTCGCGCTCCTCGGTCCCGCAATTCCCGCTGCCATAGACGTGCAGGCCATGGCCAAAGCGGCTGTCCTTGAGATCGCACAGGAAGCGGTCGATGCGGGGCACTGCCTCGGCGGCCGAGGCGTCGGCGGGCAGGCCAAGATCGGCTTCGATCCCGGCGGCACGGGCCTCGTCCCGGATCGCGCCGATCAGGCGGTCGCGCCGGCGCGGGTCCAGCCCGTCGGCGGTCGAATATTCGTCCAGCAGGCGTTCCAGCCCGGCAAGGGTTTCCGGCAGGCCGGAATCGACCAAAGGCGGGGGCAGGTGGCCAAGCGTGATCGCGCCAAGCCGACGCTTGGCCTGCGCCGCCTCGCCGGGGTCGTTGACGATGAAGGGATAGGTCACCGGCAGGTCGCCCAGCAGCGCCTCGGGCCAGCAATCGTCGGACAGGGCCACCGCCTTGCCGGGCAGCCATTCCAGCGTACCATGCGCGCCCATGTGGATGATGACCCGAACCTGCTGCCGTAGCCACAGGTGAAAGGCGACATAGCCATGGCGGGGCACGCGAACCAGGTCGTGATAGTCCTCGGACCGGGTGGCGACCTCGGCCCTTTCGGGTTGCAGCGCGACCAGCGCATCCCCGTGTCGGATCGCGGCAAAGCGGAAGACCCCGTCCCGCACCGCAGGGTCATCCACTGGGTCGCCCCAGGTCTTTGCCAGATCGTCCTGCAGGCGGGGGGGAAGGGCTGCCAGCGCGGTGCAATAATCCGCAAGCGGCCAGTCCAGGCTTTCGCGCATCAGCCGCTGCCCAAGATCGTGATGTGGAATGCCCAGCATCGCGCCGCACGAGGCCAGCGCGTCCAGCCCGACGGCATGCGCCAGCTGATGGGGCTTTCCGGGATAGGTGGACAAGACCACC
>Ga0160446_100122_pt1 | contig 69003 bp, 65 predicted proteins | sample HID1973I_E1MG_FD_108200 | JGI IMG/M metagenome (GOLD analysis project Ga0160446, IMG submission 108200) | Enriched mosquito-associated microbial communities from UW Madison campus, WI, USA - HID1973I_E1 MG | ecosystem: Host-associated > Arthropoda: Insects > Digestive system > Unclassified ...
TGGGATTCCGTAAACTTGATTCTTTTCATATTACCAATTAAAATTAATAGTTTTTCTAATAGCCTCGCTGCGCTCGGTCTAGAATTATACTTTTAACTGGTCTGAATTTGGGGAAGTGCACACTGCAAATATGCGTCTACCTCCATCACAAACGTAACAAGAGCCAGCAGAGGTACCTGTAAAACAACTATTTATTACAGTACTTGAACTACCAAACGCATGAAGATTGCTAAAAAGGCTTATATCTATGATACTTTGAGGAGGTAAGGAAAATAACTCACTGTTAATTACACAACCTTCAGCTGCATAACTGATGCGACCAAAAGCTAGAATAAAAAGAATGAAAAGATATTTAGCACCATTATTTAACATCGAGATAGCGGATTTTGATGTAAAATTAGGTTGGATGCATCAGCTATTTATCATTCTTTTTGTTCATTCTTTAGATTAGGGGATACAATGTCTAGCTTTAATTTAATATTAAAAAGTAAGCAGTTAGATTAGATAATTAGATAAGAATGTAAATGAGTTGAAACACTAACGATAGGTACTTTAATTCTTGTCAGATGACAAAATCACAATGTGAGGAAAACATTGGGAGGTATTTAAATTTCTACATGCTCATCAAGCTCATCTAAATAAATAAGTATATCCAAAACAAATAAGCGATAAATGATAAACTATCTAAACATCTCTAGTTTAGTAACACAAAACTAGATTAAAATTTTAGGCAAGTTGCTTTCTGATTAAAACAAAACCAGTACACGCAAAGATAATAACCGAATAATCTAGATAATCATCTATTGGACAATCATAATAACGAGGGTAAGTTGCGACAAGTCCGTTAGGTTGTCCCGAGACTGTACAAACAGTTGTACTGGTCGTAATTTCACCACTTAAAACATACCTCCTACTAGATGTAAAACCAATACAATCAGTTGTTCTATTATTCTGCACTATGTAATTAGAATTACCAAGGGGGTCCGGAGTTGTAGGAAAAATTCTGACAACTCCTCCTGAAAACACAATCCTACAACCACTATCGGCAAAGCAATTCAGGGAAAATATTGTAAATAAAAAGAGTAAAATGCTAGCTTTAATAATATTCATTATAAAAAGATTAGTCAATAGTGGTCCAAAAATACAAAAGAAAAATAATCCATGTTTCAATAACTACATCATCATACAAAATTTAAGTTTTTTGACTAATATCACGCCAGTTGCGTGAAAAAAACACAACTAATAGGAATGAAAGATAATGACATTGAATGAAGCTAACATTATCGATAACTTCGGGTGGAGCACCATAATAGGTCATACTGAAATGCTCTATTACTCAATTTATATTGAAACGGAATTCTCAAACTTTAGTTTTCAGGAATTGCATAAAAGTTTTACATACAAGCGCACGTATCTGATATACTGCCGTGATTAGAAGTGGCAACATAAAAGCGCTTTTACGAGCTTAAAATAGGGCTGTATGGAATATACCCTCCAAAATAAATACTTCCATTAAAAATGTGCACTTCTCAAAATTCAGATCAGTTCAAATTAGAATTCTAGACCAAGTGAGCCACATTTACAGATATTATGAAAAGCCAAGCATACCAATAGCAATATTAGAATCCAAATATGATCATCGAGAGGGCAATTCAGAGTGTAATTCACGAGCCAACCATTATTGTAAGATAAGGTTGTAGTACTGGTTGCGGATGAAATATTTATTCTACAAGTGCCAAGACTACCCGATGAAATTATGGATTTATAAAAATTATTACATTGAGGTTGGGCTTGCTGAACCGCATTCATAGTAATCCTATTCCCAAATGGGGAATACCTTGCAGGAGTTACTGTACCAATTTTTGTAGTATAAATTTCAGGATTACCTAGAGTCGGGTTTGTTGAAGCACAACCAGTTTGGGCGCGTATAGAAACATTAATAAATAATAATAAAAAATTAGTAAAAAAGTATATTCTTCCCATAACTACTCAACAGTTACTTCCGGAAGGCATGTTTTAAATAGAGGATGTGGGCGAAAATAAGCCTAAAAACATATAAATTTGCCCCAGTACTCATACAGGGAGTGACATTAATCAATCAAAATATTACTTGAAAGTAATTTAATATTTGACCAGTCAATCTCGATTGACACTCGAATTTCCATTACACAAGAAAGGAAGCCTCCCTTAAAAACGATTTAGATTTTTATTTTCGGTCATTGCCAACCTAATGCGGGCCTACAGAAGCGATTTCTCAAAGATTGAAGCAAGCTGCCGGCGACAGACGTGAATAATAATAGCGGTAGCATAATTTCGAAAGGAATTGCTACGACTGAAGAAGGCTCGCCATGGTTACTACCCTAAAACCATCACTTAAACCGGTTTATAGTTTTTTTTTAGGGGGTGATTTTTGTAACAAAAATAAACTTCAAAGCAGATTTCTGCCACTATAGAAGCCTCTCAGTGACGACTACAATAAAAGCTTTAGTTTTATTAAGTTAGCTTTCAAATAAATTAAATGCCACCACTCCGAAGCTGTAAAATTCAGGATCAGATGTAATCTTCATGAGGACAAGTAACATGTAATTTCCACATCCAAAAATTCTAAAGGTTGGGAATTGATAAAACAAGGGATACTCTTATGTTCTGCAGAACGTTGACGAGTTGCGTCAAGACCTTCTCCAGGAGGAGTTTGAGCGGAATAAGTATAGAGGCGTCATCCTTATTCAAAGAATATGTTTGATTTTGTCCTCAACAAAACACACAATAGATTAGACAAAAGTCAAAAATATTCAAAATTACCCACAAATAATAAAATTTACTTTTTGTATGCTCCAATAGTTGCAGATTTACAATGACGCTACTTAAGAAAAAGCAGTATTTAATTTCAGGAAACTAAAATATGATAGCCGCTCATTAATTTACAAATCTAGAATCTCTGTAAAGGCGGATAAACCTGGTGTCTAAACAACACTCATAAAACAGTTTTTTCTTCTTTTAATCATATTAAAAAGTATTTTTGTTTTAGACAAATAATTTTGGGGTAGTTTTTATGGCAGTGACTTTTAATAAAAAACACATTTATCTAATTATTACGCTTTCTTTTGTTTTTTTTCTTAGTGCTTGCTCTGTTCGTAAACAGCACAGTTTATTCAATGCGCCTAGCGATATTGTTACCGATACCATAAAACAAGTTTATGTTGTGAATGATCAGGGCATATCTGATGCCTATTATAAAATAAAAATAAATGACCAGGTAGCTATAAGAAACGTACAAAATCCTGAATTCGGAGCAACTGCGACAAGTAGTTTTAATACTTCATCTGGCAATATTAGTTCCGGCAGCAATCAAAATATATTGTCTTACCCTGTAGATTTAGATGGTCAGGTGAATTTCCCTGCTATTGGAAAAGTAGAGATTGCGGGATTAACCAGACGTGAAGCGGCTATAAAAATACAGGATCTATATAAGCAAAAACTGCTTAACAATCCTATCATCGAACTTACCATCGTAAACTTAAAAGTTACCCTCTTAGGAGAATTTGGTAAACAAGGCAACTTTTTTATCGAACGCGAAAACACTACTTTAATTGATATTATCGGGGAAGCGGGAGGCATTTCTAAAACTGCAGACCCAAAAACGCTCAAAATTATTAGGGGAGATCGCAGTCATCCTGAAATTATTTATGTAAACCTAAGCGATATAAACAGCCTGTCCAGCAAAAAACTAATCCTTCAAAATAACGATATCATTATTCTTCAGCCTACAAAAAGTGCTGCTTTAAGTGAAAAATTAACAAGTGTTAATAATGTTATACAACCCATTTTGGTTGTGGTGAATCTTGGAATTTTAATACTTAGCTTAACAAGATAATGGATAATAAAGAAATTTTAGGCCAGCCGAAATCTGTTAGTCAGCAAATAGATTTTTACAAAATATTCAGGGTATTCTGGAGCCGGTGGTATTGGGTAGCAGGAACCGTTTTTATTGCTCTGATTATTGCGAAGGTTTATCTTTGGTACACACCTCCTGTATATCAAACCGGGGCTTCGCTTAAGCTTGAAGATACGAATCCTGCTATCAGCACAGGTGCACAGGGTGCAATGCAAAACTACAATTACACCGATAAAATACAGGCTGAAAGTTTTGTAATCAGAAGTAATGAGGTAATTTTAAATGCTGTAAATACCATTAACTATAAGGTCAGCTATTTTATCAAAGGCAGAATCAGAACAACCGAAACTTATCCTAATGTTCCGTTTGTTATAGAAATTATTAAGCAAGATAGTGTAAATTTTGATCGCAGCCTTTACGAGATTGAATCCATTGATGAAAAAAGTTTTTCGCTGGCAAATGCGGATAACAAGGATTCAAAAAAAACATATCGGTATGGTGAGAATATTAATGCGGGCAATATGATTTTTCGAATTCGCGATAAAATTCCACACAAAAGTATTTATCAGTTTAAGTTTAACACCAAAGAAGACTTTATTGGCCGTGCGATGGGTGGCTTAAACATTGGGGAGGCTGCCCGTTTTACTAATGTCATGGGCTTAAGTCAAACCGATGGCAATCCGCAATTTGCTGCAGATATTTTAAATGCCATCATGAAGGAGTACGTACTTTATGATGTTATACAAAGGCGACGATCAGCAAGGCAAACCGTAGAATTTATCGATAATCAACTGGGGTTTATTAATACAGAAACTGGTAAATCAGGAAGTAATCTTGCTAATTTCAAAACGCAGAATAAAATAGTTGATCTGCCATCCTCTACATCCATGACGGTAAGCAAACTTAGTGATTTGGAAAAACAAAAATCAGAACTAAAACTTAAAGAGTTAGGTATAGCACAATTAGAGGAGCAGGTAAATACTAATAGAAATAAAATTGAAATCGGAATTGATTTAGAAGGTGACCTCACCGGAAATTTGGGCGGATTAATTACCCAAATAAATACGCTTGTTGCTAACAGAGAAGCTAAATTAATGCAATTTAATGCCGAATCGCAACCAATTCTTGCTATTGATAAGCAAATTGCAGTAGTTAAAGCATCGATAAGAAATAATATCAGGCAACTAAAGGAGCAAAATGACAGAACGGTTAGATATATTGAAAACCAAATTGCTGGTGTAAATCAAAGTATTAGTGTAATTCCTGCTAAAGAACAAAGTTTTGTTAAGCTTCAGGCAAGCTTTGAAGTGAACAATAAGGTGCGATCTTATTTGGCTGAAAAAAAACTGGAAGCAGAAATGAATGCGGCCGCTATTGTACCTGGCGCTTCAATTGTAAACCCTGCATATCCATCATTTTATCCGATTTCTCCTAACGGTAATAAGACTTATACCACAGCAATAATGTTTGGATTAGCGGCAGGCTTTGGATTAATACTACTTGTTAGATTCCTTAACCCTTATATTTATGATAAGGAGATGGTTGAGGGCTTAACAAATACCCCAATAATTGGTGTAATCAGAAAATTCCCTGATTATATTGATAAGGATAGCAGACAAGCACTTTCTATCGCCAAGCCTAAATCTGTTTTTGCGGAGTCTGTTCGTTCGGTACGAACAAATCTTAGTTTCCTGGCCAGCCATAAACAAAGTAAAATTATTTGTATTACTTCAGAAATTTCGGGTGAAGGAAAATCATTTGTAACCGTTAATCTTGCCGGAACATTAGCTCTAATTGAAAAAAAAGTTATTTTAATTGCCGCCGATTTACGCAAATCGAAATTACATAAGGTTTTTGGAAGTGATAATAAAAAAGGATTGAGTTCTGTTTTATCAGGACAAGCTCAGTTAGAAGATGTACTTATACACGACGAGGTCCATCACATTGATTTTGTTCCGTCAGGACCTGTTCCGCCAAATCCTTCCGAACTGCTTCATACTGCAGCGATGCGGGATCTACTTGTCAAACTCGAACCTGATTACGACTATATTTTGATTGATACAGCTCCCGTGGGTCTGGTATCTGATGCAATTCCATTAATCCGAAATTCGGATGTAAATCTTTTCGTAATTCGCTCTGGCATTTCCCAGCAAAGAGCGGCAGCAATACCAGAAAGATTATCGAGAGAATATGGTTTAAGCAATTTAGCCATTGTTTTAAATGCTTTTGGCGATGATGCACTTTATTCGAACTATTATACCACAGATTATTCACGTGGCGGAGGTAACAGTACTTACTATTACTCTGACTATAGCGGCTATTCCGGTTCTGGTTATTATGATGATGAGAACAGGAAGTGGTGGATGTTTTGGAAGAATAAGTAACATCACCTCCCACTCCCTCTCCTGAAAGAGAGAGGGCTAGTTGTGAGATTGACATTAAGGTAAGATGGACTTAGAAGGTATGAATCCGCTCACCGCAGTGGAAAGGCTCATTCTTTTTGACAATAGAAAGAAACAAGAATTGCCGGCTTAAAACCTTTCTTTTAAAGTTAGTTGTTTGGGTTAGACATTGCCAGCCGAAAAATTTGTTAGGCCGGATTTAAGTAGAACGGAGGCGCAATGATAAGGCCGAGTTGGGTTGAGAAGTGTAATTGAGACAGCGTTCAATATAAATAATGTTATTAAAGTCTTGAATAGATGAGCGTGATGAAAAAAGTGAGTTTCAAGTAATTTACTTATGAGGAAACAAAAAATAATTTGTCCTTCAACTATGCTCAGGATGTCACTTATTCGCAACTGTATAAGGATTTTAGAAGATATTTTTCAAATTAATGATTGATAATAGTTACAGATGGTACCCGGTTTATACACGTTCAAGAGCGGAGAAAAAGGCCTACCAGGAGTTAGTCAGGAAAAATATTACCGCTTACTTACCCCTGAAAAAGGAAATAAAACAGTGGAGCGACCGGAAAAAAATTGTTGAGGAACCTTTAATTAAATCTTATCTGTTTGTGTATATTTCGGCCAAAGAGCATGCAGAAGTATTAATGACAAATGGTATCGCAAGGTTCTTGTATTTTTCAGGCCAGATTGCCTCCATGCCCGAACAACAAATTGAAAATTTAAGATTACTATTAGCCACCGATGAGGAATTGGAGGTATTTGATTACGATATTAAACCGGGGCAAAAAGTAATTGTAAAAGCAGGTCCATTTAAGGATATGATTGCCGAACTGGTATCGGTACACAATAAACAGCGTATCATTTTACGTTTACAAAACATGGGCTTTGCGATAAATATTAATACGTCGATGGCTTTTATAGAGCCGATTTAAGTGATTAAATACGCGTTGATCGGTCGTTAATAATTGCTGTTGCTTAAAGAAGATGAAGACTTATTTGTCCTTCGACTACGCTCAGAATGACAACGATTAAGCTCAGGGTTAAACTGTGATTAAGCTCAGACTAATTCCTATTGAGCTTGAGTTATAAATATAGATATTGTGGAGGTAAATTAGAATTTACTTATACGATATAACGGTGCTTCAAAAAAAAGCATAAAAATATCAGTTCATTTTTAAATAAAATGTGACTGAAAGGGCGAAGCTGTGCGAGGATGGAAAATGGAACAGACTAAAGTGGTAATTACTAACAAGTGCTTCGAGAAGTTCAGCATGACAAGATATTAGATGTGTAGGATTGCCGGAATAATCGATAAAGAACAAGATCCCAAACAGCTTGAAACAGATGTTAAAGCCATGTGCAATGCGATGAAACATGGTGGGCCGGATGGTGAAGGATTTTATGCAGATTCACCAGCCGCCTTACATTTCGGCCACCGTAGGTTAGCTTTGATTGATTTATCACCAACGGGGCATCAACCAATGAGCTATAATGATGAAAAATTTACCATCACATTCAACGGCGAAATTTACAATTATATCGAACTGAAAGAAGAATTATTAGCTAAAGGATTAATATTCAGCACTAAAAGCGATACGGAAGTAATCCTTGCGGCCTATCAATTCTGGGGAGTAGAAAGCTTCAAAAAATTTTCAGGCATGTTTGCCTTTGCTCTCTATGATAAATTTAAACAAGTAACTTATTTAGTGCGAGATCAAATCGGCATAAAACCACTTTATTATGTTACAGATGCCAATCGCCTGGTTTTTGCTTCAGAAGTAAAAGCTTTTAAAGCAAATTCATACAAATATCTGGAAAACCACGATTGGAAGATTTATTTCCTTGCTTTCGGCCATATCCCGCATCCCTTTACCACGCTGCAACATGTGTATTCACTTAACCCGGGACACTTCTTAGCATGGGATCATCGGGAGCGTAAAGCAGCTATCGTTTCATTTAAAAAAGAGTTCAAAAATAAAACTGTTTTTGATCCACAAGAAGCAAGCAACCTGATTGCGGCAAAATTTGAACAGGCTGTTCAGCAACATTTAATCGCTGATGCGCCGATCGGCGTATTCCTAAGCGGAGGAATTGATTCTGGCATTATTACAATGCTGGCGAATAAAAGCATCAAACAAAACTTAAAAAGTGTATCCATAAATTTTAATGAGCAAGCTTACTCGGAAGAAAGGTTTCAAAAAATAATTGCTGGTCATATTAGTGGAACACACCACAGTTATCAGGTTAAGGAAGCAGATTTGGCTGCCAGTTTCAATAAGATTGTGGAAGCAATGGATCAGCCTACAAATGATGGCATTAATTCATGGTTTGTAAATAAGTACGCACAAAATGATGGCTTGAAAGCGGTTCTATCCGGCATAGGTGCCGATGAACTTTTTGGCGGTTATCCATCATTCAAGCGGATGAAACTTATTAAAAACTTAAAATATTTGCCTCGGTTCATTTTGAGGTTAAGTGCAGCTGTACCTTCCGAAAAAATAAAGCGTATTTACTATTTGAGCTATCAAAACCCCATTGGCGAATATCTCTTTTTGAGAGGTTTTTACATCCCCCAAATCATCGCTAAAGTTCTTGGAAAATCGAAAAAAGAAATAGATAATTTATTTGAAAATTTTCCACTGGATAAGGAAATTAACAATTTTGAAGGTGAAGAAAGAGCCTCATGGTTAGAAACAAATCTTTTTATGCGAAATCAGTTGTTAAAGGATACTGATTTTATGAGTATGAGCCACGGTGTGGAAGTGAGGTTGCCTTTTCTAGACCAGGAATTCATAAAAACAATGAATGCTATTGATAACAAGCAACGTTTTCAGCAAAAGTCTAAAGGAATGTTGATAACTGCCTTTAAAGATTTACTTCCTGAAGCTATCTGGAACCGACCTAAAATGGGATTCAGTTTTCCACTTCAAGAATGGCTTTTAAAGGGCGGACAGCTTGCAGATGAGAGCAGATATGGCAACGACTATTCAAGGAAACTGATTCGGAAGTTTAAATCAGGCAAAATGCATTGGTCGAAAGCTTTTGCGCTGTACCAGGTTTCAAATTCAATCCATAGCCATAATTGAAAAGTAAAAATATTTTGTTCCTGAGCTTATATACTTACAGCCTCACCGGTGGCATAGAAAAAGTTTGCAGAACATTCATAGATGTTCTAAAGGATTTGACAGACGGAAGCTCCTTAAAAAAACATTTCACCCTTTCCCTGCACGACCGGAAAGCCAAGCGCAATTTCTACCAGGCTTTTGAAAGCCGATTAAGTTTGTTTGCTTTAGCAACTTTAAATAAAAGTCTAAAATCTACTACAATAATTTTGAGCCATATTAATCTATTACCATTGGCAAGACTTATCAGAATTATTAGTCCTAAAAAGAAGATTATTTTGTTTGCCCACGGTATAGAAGTATGGAAACCATTATCTGGTTGGCAGCGTGATTTTCTTTCGAAAATAGAAATCTGGGCGGTTAGTAACTACACGGCAGAAAGCATAAAAAAGACACATTCCTTAATTGGTCAAAATATCCATGTGTTAAACAATAGTTTACCTAAGGATTTTAACTTCAGTGAAGATAGTGTGGATGTTAATCTGATAAAATCTGAGATTAACATCCCGATAGACTCCAAAGTGTTGTTAACGGTTTGTCGTTTATCTTCCGCAGAACAATATAAGGGTTATGATTTGGTTTTGAAAGGTTTGAAAGATGTAGTTAAAATTTACCCGAAACTCCGTTATTTTATTGTTGGAAGCGCTGATGGTGCAGAGCAAAAAAGAGTAGAAAGTTTAATCGTTAATTATAATCTTGAAGCTAACGTTGTGTTAACAGGCTTTGTTTCCGATAAGGTAATAAAACAATTTTATCAACTGGCAGATATTTTTGTAATGCCTAGCAAAGGTGAAGGTTTTGGTTTAGTGTTTACGGAGGCACTAGCTTATGGCTGCATGATATTGGCAGGCAATGCCGATGGCAGCAGAGATGCACTCTTAAACGGAGAAATGGGCTTGTTAGTCGACCCGGAAAATGTAGATGAGATTTATACGGGCCTTATTCAGCTGCTAAATCAACCCTTAAGCAAAACTGAGCTAAAAGCTAGGCGAGCGCAGGTGATGGCAAATTTTGGATATGATAAGTACTTGGCAAACGTAAAGGAGCTCCTGACCTCACCCCCCGCCAACTCCTTGACGAGCGGGAGCTAACTATATGAGAATTAAATGGAGCACAAAGAAAATCATTTCCATTCGACAAGGCTAAAATTGGCGACAAAATTTGAAACCATAAGACGCTAACCATATGAGTGCCTGAATGGAACACAAAGAAGACCATAACTGGACAATTGAGGCAAAAGCTTCTTTATTCGATCTAAAATTGAATGAGCTTTGGGCATACCGGGATTTGTTGTGGCTCTTAGTGCGCAGGGATTTTGTTTCTTTCTATAAACAGACAATTTTAGGCCCGCTTTGGTTTTTCATCCAGCCGCTATTTACAACCATAATATTCACTTTTATCTTCGGGAATCTCGCCGGGATTTCCACTGATGGTCTACCAAAACCATTATTTTATATGGCAGGTATTACCGCCTGGAATTATTTTGCTGATTGTTTAACCAAAACCTCAACTGTTTTCAGAGACAATGCAGGAATCTTCGGTAAAGTTTACTTTCCAAGACTAATCATGCCATTGAGCATTGTGTTTAGTAACCTGGTTCGATTCGGTGTACAAATGCTATTGTTTCTAATTCTAATGGCTTACTTCAATATATCTGGGGCACATTTTAATATTAGCTGGGCAATTTGCCTCTTCCCTATCGTAGTTGTTTTAATGGCATTGTTGGGCCTAGGCGCAGGCATGATCATTTCAGCATTGACGACTAAATATCGCGACCTTGCATTCCTTGTAACTTTCGGAGTGCAGCTTTTAATGTATGCCACAACAGTAATTTATCCTTTATCTGAAGCTATAAATAAATACCCGGAATATGCCTGGTTAATTGAATATAATCCGATGACACCTATTCTGGAGACTTTCAGATTCGGCTTTTTAGGTAAGGGGAGTTTTAGCTGGGGAAGTTTGGGATATGCTTGCGGGATCACAACTATCTTATTGGTATTTGGAATCGTAATTTTTAATAAAGTGGAACGGAATTTTGTTGATACGGTGTAGTTGGGGAGTTGGAAAGTTGCGGAGTTAGGGCAGCTGAAAAAATGTTAGAATAAATCATCCTTTATTTAATTTATAACTAAATAAAGATCATGTATACCTATCCATTCAAAAAATTAGAAGTTTGGCAATTAGCTAGAAATTTAGAAAAGAAATTTATTCAGTTGTAAATCAATTTCAAAATCAGAACTTTTTGGATTAACAAGTCAGCTGAAGCGATCGGCGAGTGCATTGGTGATAATATTTCAGAAAGTTCTGTAAGACTAAGCGCAAAAGGCAGAGCTCATTTTTCTTTTTTTGCTTATTCGAGTGCTATTGAAACAGTTAACCAACTTGCTGGCGCATTAGTTTTATTCTATATCAAGGAGATTGGATATTTGCCTTTAAGGACGAAACTAGAAGAAATAACAAATAAAATAAATGCTTTGACCAAAGCTCAATTCAACAGGATGACCTAATCCAGCTTACCAAACAAATCAACTCACCGACTTATTAATTAATGTCAAACATCGTAATAAAAGTAGAAAATTTAAGCAAGGCTTATCAACTTGGTCAGATTGGTACCGGAACGATTAGTCGTGATTTGGAAAGATGGTATGCAAGGATGCTTGGTAAGGAGGATCCTTTTCTGCGTATCGGCGAACGTCATAACCAAAATGCCAAAAGTGAAAGTGATTTATTTTGGAGTTTAAAGGATATAAATTTTGAAATTGAACAAGGTGATGCAGTTGGTATTATCGGCAGAAACGGCGCAGGAAAAAGTACATTATTAAAGATATTAAGTAAGGTAACCGCCCCCACCACCGGTAAAATTTCAGGGAAAGGCCGAATTGCTAGTTTATTAGAGGTTGGTACAGGTTTTCACCCTGAGCTTTCAGGCCGTGAAAATATTTTTTTAAATGGTGCTATTTTAGGCATGCGGAAAAAAGAAATTCAACGTAAGCTTGAAGAGATTGTAGATTTTGCAGGAATAGAAAGATATTTGGATACCCCTGTGAAACGTTACAGTTCAGGTATGTATGTGCGGTTAGCTTTCGCTGTGGCTGCACATCTTGAATCTGAGATTTTAATTGTTGATGAAGTGCTAGCCGTTGGTGACGCAGAATTTCAGAAGAAATGTTTAGGAAAGATGGGCGAAGTGAGCAAGGGTGAGGGCAGGACAGTATTATTTGTAAGCCACAATATGGGTGCTATCAAAGCTCTTTGTCAAAATTTACTTTTACTAGATCATGGTAAGATTTTCTTTTCCGGACAAACCGATAAAGGTATAGCTAAATACTTGACAAATTCCATAAATAAAGGAGCAAGTTATTTAAGAGGTGCTCCAATTTTAAATTGTATTGTAAGTGCAACGGTTTTAAATAAATATGGTGAAACGGAAGGGAATTTTGCTTTTGAAGATGAAATTTATATAAATTTAATTGCAAATATACAACAGAGTTATAAAACAGCTTATTTATCATTAAGAATTACCAACAGCCTAGAGCAAATTATTTTTACCACTGAGAAAAGTGTGGAAAATTTTATTGGACAACAAAAAAAAATCAAAGTAACAATACCTGGAAGAATTCTGTTGCCCAACAATTATACAATTACAATAGCACTACACATTCCTAACATTCAAATGATTGAAGCACTTGTTGATATATTATCTTTTACTGTAACAGAAATTGGTAGTGACTTTTTCCATTATGCTGGCAGCAATTTTGGATGTGTCAACGTCAAATGTAATTGGGACAGTATATGATTGGAATTCTTAGAAAAATTAAAAATATTTTATTTAGTGATAGAAGGTTAGAATTCAAGCAGATCAGAGTTGGAGAGTTTTTATTGAAAGCTAACAAGGAAAGTAAACTTGATGAATATTTAAAAGCATTCCCAAATTATTCAATAAACTTCGCTAGACTTTGTGCCTTTGTATTAAGAAATGATGATAATTCATTGGTAATAGATGTAGGAGCTAACATTGGAGATACTGTAGCTTTATTGAGATCAGAAAAGGTTAAGAATAAAATCTTATGTATTGAAGGAAATACACAATATTTGTCGCTATTACATGAAAATATAAAACAGTTCAAAAATATTGAAGTTATTGAAACATTTTTAGGTAATGAAATCATTAATATTAAAGGAACTATCAGTACAGAACAGGGGACTGCAAAAATTATACAATCAGATGATGGTTTATTAATTCCAATAACAACATTGAATCACATTGTAGCTACTAAGAACTTAAGAAATGTCCGAGTGCTAAAAATTGACACCGACGGATTTGATACCTTGATATTAAAGGGTGGTAATAATCTAATGATATCGGAAACCCCAATTCTGTTTTTTGAGTATGATAACACGCTTAACACTTCCAATGAAAAGTGTTTGCCACATTTATTGTCTTTAAAGAAATATGGGTATAAAAAGGTTCTTTTCTATGACAACTATGGAAATTTTTTGATTTGTTTAGATCTTGATCAAGATAGCCAAATCTATCAACTTGATCGGTATATAGCCAAGGGTAGTGGAGCTTTCCCATATTTTGATTTAGCTGTTTTCCATCAAAAAGACAACCTGTTAGTGGATTCGGTAATAACCACCTTATATATTTAATGATCTTTTGAAAAAATGAGAGTTTTATTTGATGATCAAATTTTCAGAAATCAGAATTTTGGAGGAATCTCTCGATATTTTGCAAATGTAATTTCTAGGCTAAAAAATTTTGACAACATAAAGATATTACCAAGCAAAATCTATTCAAAAAATATTCATTTGTTTGAACATAGTCTTTCGAAATATGGTTTACTACAGAACACGCCACACTTTCGGGGAAAATCTCGAATTGATAACTTTTTTATAGAGAATCAGAAAAACAACATAAAAAAAACACTTAGTTCAGGGAAATATGAAATATATCATCCGACATATTATGACACAGAGTTCTTAGATCATAATATATATGACAAACCGTTTGTTCTTACTGTCCATGACATGATACATGAACTGTATTATGACAAAATACACAACAAAATTCATCAAGAGACAATAAACAAACAAATCTTGATTCCAAAAGCAGCTCACATTATAGCTGTTTCGGAGTACACAAAACAAGATATATTAAAATTATATCCATATATAAATGAAAACAAAATATCAGTTGTTTATCATGGATCTACTATAATTAATATAACAAAAACCCAAAACATCAATGAAAATTACTTATTATTTGTAGGTAATAGAACAGACTATAAGAATTTTAATTGGCTCATCATTTCTCTCCGACCATATTTAATACAGACTGGAATTAAACTACTTTGTGCTGGAAGTAACAAATTCACAGCCGAGGAGATTGAGTTGATTAATTCTTTGGGACTGAAGAAACACATCTTTCATAAATTAATTGAAGATGATCAAATCTTGTATAATTTGTATAGAAATGCTATTTGCTTTATTTACCCATCCTTGTACGAGGGATTTGGCATTCCGATATTAGAATCATTTGCAAGCAATTGTCCTGTAATTTTATGCATGGCATCTTGCTTTCCTGAGATAGCGGAAGATGGTGCTCTATATTATGAGAATAATAACTCTGACCAATTATTAACGCAAATCCAGCGAATCCGTACTGATAAACAATTAAGAACAAAAATGATTGCACTCGGCAACAAACGCCTCGCTTTTTTTTCTTGGGATCGAACCGTCAAAATTCATAAAGATATCTACCTTAATTGTATTGAAAATCCTTAAAAATGCCCGTATTTTCAATAATAGTTCCAACCCTTAATTCTTCTAAAACTATTGGTAGTTGCTTAGATAGTATTCTGAATCAAACGTTTAATGATTTTGAAATTTTAATTATGGATGGATTATCAAATGATAACACTTTGGCAATAATAGAAACATCTAAAGATTCCCGTATAAGAATTTATTCAGCTAAAGATAAAGGAATATATGATGCCATGAATAAAGGCATAAACCTTGCAAAGGGGGAATGGTTATATTTTTTAGGGAGTGATGATTATCTATTTTATAATGCATTAGAAAAGGTTTTTTTTGCAGCTGAAAAAAATGAAAAGATTGATTTAATTTATGGAAATATTTTACTTGAAGGGGATGAATTACCAAAAAAACTAAAAATTAAAAAGTATGATATAATCAGAGGTACTATTTGTCATCAGGCTATATTTTATAAAGCTAACTTATTTGAGAAATTGGGAATGTATTCTAATAAATATCTATACATATCTGATTGGATTTTTAATGTAAAAGTATTTCTATCTTCTAGTAAAGTTAAGTATATCAATTTTACTATAGCAGTATTTGGTACCAACGGAGAAAGTAATGAAAACATACAGATTACCATAACGGAGTATAACCATTATCGCAAAAAAATTGTTTCTGACCTAAGCATGCTCCAATATATTTCTTACAAACTTCATAATCTTTCAAGAAAAATTTTAAAAGCTTATTATATTGTTTAATAATTTTCTTTATCTGTTGTCAAACCATTACAATTATGCTAAAATGATTTGTGATGATGCTGGCCCTGGTTATGCTGTAAGCAGAAACTGGAATACTGCTCAAATAAACTCTAATTTACCAAGTGATAAAATTCTTGTGGTTGATAATAGAATTTCATCGAGTGACTTTACCATACTTGATGAAATAATTAATTTAAATAATCATACCATCCTATTTAGAATTGGTGACGGCATGAAAGAAACAATTGACAATGAAAATATTCAGTATTTATTATCTATAAAGCCTAATAAAAATATTTTTTTTTATAGCACATATTCTGAAGATTTTATACAAACTATCCTTAAACAAAAACATGGATTTAATAAAGTTTTTTCTCTCCCATACCCTTACGATGCCAAGAATGAAAAAGAAATAAATTTAGGCACTAGAAAACACAAAATAATAGTAAGTGGAAGCTTAGCCGCAGCGAGCTACCCCCTAAGATGGTATTTTCACTCTAATACCTATCACAAGATATGGGCACTTAGAAAAGTTAAATACTTAAAGCATCCTGGATACCCTGATATTGGACAAATGCTACAGCACCCAACGATCAGAACAGATTATATTAACTATTTAACTCAATTTAAATTTATGCTTGTTACACCAAGTAAGTTTGATTATGAGTTGCTTAAATTTCGCGAATGTGCTTATGCTGGTTGCTGCTTAGTTGGTGATTTGGCTAGCTCCATAAATATTTCAAAAGAACTTTTGCCAGGATTGATTTCCTTAGATAAACCTATCAAAGATCAAGTCAACTTATTGATGAAACTGAACGACTATGATATACTTAAAAGTATAAATGACTATCGTAGATGGTTTCATATTAATCGAGATGTAAAAACAATAAATGCAGATTTACTAGAAAGAATTAGTGCAAGTAGAAACATTCAATAGACCTATACAGTCTTTATGGATTGGTAATAAACTATCTGTAAATGAACAACTATGTATTAAATCATTCTTAAAGAACGGGCATGAGTTTCATTTGTATACTTATGAAGAAGTCGCTGACATACCTGATGGAACAATTATTATGAACGCCAATGATATCATGGCCTTAAGTAATAAATATGAAATTAAAAGTGGCTTTGGGGCAAATTCCAAAGCTCCATTTTCGGATCTTTTTAGACTAAATCTTCTATACAAAAAAGGTGGATGGTGGGTTGACATGGATGTAATCTGCCTGAAAAACTTTAATATACTTCCAATTGAAATTATTACTACAAGTCTAGAAATCCCAGAAGGCGACTATGCCAATATTAATGTTTTATCCTTCCCTGCAGGGCACCCTTTTATAAAGGAATGCTTGAATAAATGGGAAGATTTTAATATTAAAAACCTCTATTATGCAGTTGGAGTTGACCTTGTAAAAAGTGTGGTTGAGATAAATGATAACAAGAGATTTACAGTTAATCATTCTTTATTTAATCCTATAAGCTATAGATTAAGTAAATTCATTTTTACAGTCTCTGTGTATCAGATACCATTAATAAACATATATAGAAGGTTAAGAAAACAAGAGATAATAGAGCTTCCAACTGATAATAGTTTTGCTATTCATTTATGGAACGAAAGCTTAAAATCCACAAATAGAAAACATTCTAGATTCAGTCTTTTTGAACAACTCAAAAAAAAATATTTATAAATTTTGAAATTTAGAAATAAAAAACTGCAAACGGATTTAAATTATGAATTTGATGCCGCATATTATATTAATTTAGATTATCGATTAGATCGTCGGTCAAAATTTGAATCTAAAACAAAATAATTAAAGATTGAGGATAAAAGCAATTGAAGCAGTAGATGTTGATTTGCTAAATTGGCCAGGAACAGCAGGCGAGCTTGCGATAAGAGAGAGCCATATTTTCACTCTTGAGCATGCACAAAGAAATAAATTTAATAAATTTATAATCTTCCAGGATGATGCTGTTATTCCCAAAAATTTTAAAATGGTATTTGCAAACTTTTTAAGAATAGTACCAACTAATTGGTATATGCTGTATTTATATGCAAAGAATCATTATTTAACTCATGAAGATATTGGTAATAACATATTAAAATTAAAAAATGCATTAGGAATTATGGCTGTTGTTTATAATTCCAAATCCGTAGAACGAATTATCTACAAGTTAGAAAATGACCTTCGATGGGCTGATTCTGATATGACAGACCTTCACAAAGAATTGAATGTGCACCTAGGAAATCTATAGTAAAACATTCCTTTGGATATATCGATAATATTGATAAAAATAAATAAGAATGTCCCATAATCCATATAAAGCACTTTTTCCTCTATTCAAAGAAAAATCAAACTTGCTGTCGATAGAAGAATTCCATTCTAAAATCAACCTAGTTTTTCATAATATTGAATCTAAATATTACGATTCTCTTCAACAAGGGATGTGGATAAATCTTCCTGAACAACTAGCGTTATTACTAAAAAGTCTAGACGATATAGTTGTTGGAAATAATCTAAAAGTATTAGATGTTGGATGTGGTACTGGTTTAGCAACTTCAATCTTATTAAAAACTGCATTAAACAGTTATATAAGTGATGTAATGTTATTAGATACATCACCAGGCATGATAAAAAAAGCTATAAGACGATCAAAGAAATGGGATAAAAATGTTACTGCGTTTTGTGGTCACTTAAGTAATTTAGATGGAAAATTTGATTTAATTATTGTGAGTTCCGTCCTACATCATATTCCGAATTTAGAAGTTTTTTTTAATGATTTGAATAAAAAGTTGAATGAAAATGGCATACTAATAACACTTCAAGATCCCTTATCGGAATCTGTAAATTCTAATGAATATGAAAATCGATGTGAATTGCTAAGGAATACTGTTTTTGTTAAAGAGCCATATACGATAAAAAAAATATGGAAAGGTTTATTAAGAAGAATTAAGGCATTTTACAATCCAATTCATTATATGGAAGAAGTCAATATTGAACTAATTAAACAAAATATTGTCCATACAAAATTAGAACCTGGAGAAATGTGGAGTGTAACAGATATTCATGTCGAAGGATTACCATATTCAAATAAAAAAGGAATATCTATAAAAGCACTTGAGAAATCTAACAAAGAGCTTCAGCTTTTAAATTATGTGACTTATTGTTTTTTTGGACCATTAAAGTATTACTTGCCAGAGAAATTCAAAGTTATGGAGAAAGAACTTACTGATATAGGCGATAAGTATGGTAGAAATTTTGGAAGTATCTGGATAAAAAAGGTTTTGAATAAAAATAATTTTGATTTATAAATTGAATATCCTTTTTATCCTTCCAGAATTTTATCCGCATTCAGGCGCCGGCATTTCTACATATTATTTACATTATCTAAATGCCGTAAAAAATTCTACAAATAATATTAAAGTAATTGTAGGCAGCGGTTATATACAAGCAAATGAAAATTATAACTACAATGGAATAACTGTAGAATATTTAAAACCCCGCATATATGATTTGTATTTCCAAAAATTTCAAAAGTATGAATTATTCCCAGAGTACAGAAGTAACATAGCTTCAGCGTGGGCGATGTGGGAACAATCAAATGAAGGTGCAGGATTTGATATTATTGAATGTACCGATTTTGGTTTAGGTTTTATACCGTGGTTAATAAACCATACAAAACCTGTTATAACAAGATTACATGGTAGTGCGGGACAAATAGATTTGCATGAACCTAAGTTAAAACAAGGTTTAGAAGGAGATTTAAATAGATATACTGAGTCAATATTATTAAATTTTTCGGATAGAATTATTACTCACAGCCAATCTAATTTAAATTATTGGCAGCAAATATTACCAAATAAAAAGATATATTTTTTAAAACCAGTTTTTATAGCTGACGAAAACATGCCATCCAATATTAATAAAGAAAATTATGGGATAGTTTGTGGACGTATTCAAGAATGGAAAGGTCCAGATGTTTTGTGCGAAGCATTGTCACAATTAGAAGATGATGTAATAATAAAATGGTGTGGCCGCGATACAAAATTTGACAATAAAAATTCTAAATCATCTGATTTGCGAAAAAACTATCCAAATATTTGGGGAAGAAAAATTATTGAGCTGGGTTCTATCGAAAATAGTAGGATCGCCGAATTTCAGAAGAATGCTAGTTATGCAATAATACCTTCAATTTGGGATGTTTATAATTTTACAGGTCTAGAATACATGAATTTTGGTACAATTTTAATATGCTCAGATGGTGCGGGAATTTCTGAATTAATAGTAAACGGCTTTAATGGTTATAAATTCGCGAAAAATAATACTCATGAATTGGCGAATTGCATTAAAATGGTTTTATCGCTCGATAAGCAAACAGTTAATGCAATTATTGAGAATGCCTATCAAACATTAAAAGCTGAACTCTGTGCGGACAAACTGATAGGATTAAATTTACTTCATTATAATGGGGTAATGGATAGTTTTTCGTCTCAACAATCGAATAATTATACAAAGGCAATATATGAACCCTCAGATGACATCGTTTCTATTGACATTATTTTAAACAAACAGCCATTGAAAAAACTTTTACATTATTTGTTAAAAAGGATTAAAAACAAATACATCTAATGAATACTATTGCTTTATGTATTCCAGCTTATAATGCTGCGTGGTGCCTGCCTCGTTTATTAAAGTCTGCATTAAATCAAGCAATACCTTTTGATGAGATTTTAGTTTACAATGATTGCAGTACCGACAACACTACTGAAATAGCATTAAGTTTTGGAGCAAAAGTTTTATCAGGCATTGTAAATAAGGGTTGTTCATTTGGAAAAAATGAGCTAGCCAAAGTTTCAAAATCTGAGTGGTTGCATTTCCATGATGCAGATGATGAACTTTTGCCAAATTTCACTACCCTATCACATAAATGGATAGATAAACAAGAATGCCCCGATGTTATCTTATTTGACTATGAATATAGGGATAATTATACTCATAATCGCTTAGGCCTAAGAAAATTCGATAGACATTCATTAGAAAAGGATGCAGTTAAATATTCAATTATGGAACAAATAAATCCCTTCTGTGGTTTATACAACAAGAGAGCCTTTCTGGCTGCTGGCGGTTATGATACTGATTCAAAAGTGTTATATAATGAAGATTGTGCTATGCATATTTCTCTTGCAATAAATGGATTATCTTTTTCTTGCGAATCAGAAATTAGCATAATTAACTATTACATAAAGAACTCAATGTCACAAAATAATGCGCAAAAATGCGCAATCGCGAGATACTATGTATTGAAAAAAATCAGCGCGAGCCATGGTAACCAATATGCTAAAGAAATATCAGATCAAATTTGGACATGTATATCATCATTATCAGTGTTTCAAGAATGGGGTTATATAAAAAAAGCATTGGCAATAAGTGAATGTCTAGGTTACCCTAGTTCAGACACTGGCAGTAAATTATTTAATAGTTTAACTAAAATTAATCCTTTTTTTGCAGTTTGGTTAAGGGAGAAACTCATTAGACTTTTTAAGCCGCACATCAGAAATCATGGATAATCCGCTTGTTTCAATAATTATCCCCGTATACAATACTGAGAAATATTTAAGGGAAAGTATAGAGTCTGCAATTAATCAAACTTGGCAAAACAAAGAGATTATTATAGTTGACGATTGTTCTTCAGACAATTCTTTGGAAATAGCTAAATCTTATGAATCGCGATCAATTCGAGTTTATAGGAACAATAAAAACAGCGGCCAATGTTCTGCAAGTAATTTAGGAATATCGAAGTCAAAAGGAGACTTTATAAAATTTCTAGATGCTGATGATATCTTAGATCATGATTTTATAAGTAAATGCTTTAGCGAAACGATTGACAACACCCTAATGTATTTTTCTGGATGTAATGATTTTCATAGTCCATTTAAAAAAAGTAATTCAGCTCCGTACAAATATGAATTCTGGAAGACAATGCAGCCCATTGATTTTCTTTTAAGTCCAATAAGCAACATGAGGCAAGGGGGGCGTTGGATTATTCCTAAGAAAATTATTCATGATGGAGGGTTTTGGAACGAATCTCTAAGTCTTATCAATGACTATGAATATTTTACTAGGTTATGTCTTAAAGCAAGAGAAATTAAATTTATCCCTGAAGCCATTTTATATTACCGCCAAACTGAAAATTCCTTGTCAGGTTTGCGATCAAAGGAATCTTTTCGCTCCGCAATTAAGGCCATTGATTTATCCACAAACCTTCTTTTAAATAAAGAAAACACAAAACGTGTAAAAGTCTACTCTGCTAATATGTATCAAGCTTACATCCATACCATGTATCCCGAATACACAAAACTTTGCCAAGAAACTCAAATTAAAATTGATAAATTAGGCGGATCCAGTATAAAATTTGTTTCGGCAGGAAAAACAAAATTAATATGTTTATTATTTGGCTGGAAAATAGCCTTGATTTTCCGACATACCTATAAAAGATTAATAGGTAAATTGCTCTCTTAACAAAATTATTAGTAATCAATTTAGTATATAAAAACTTGACGTTAAATACAAATTTACAGCACAAGTTCCAATTTTATAAATTGTCTAGTTGAAAATTAAATAGAAATGTCTTTCAAAAACATCCCATTTATTTACATAACAGTTTTAAAGATTAAGCATTATTTCTTGAATCTAGCAACAAGAAAGAATATAAAAATATATTTAAATACGGCAAAAACATTCAAATTGCAATTAGGAACCGGACAAAATTATTTAGTAGATTGGCTCAATACGGATTATTTTCCAAGAAATCAGATATTCTTCTTGGATGTAACTAAAGCGTTTCCCATTCCTTCAGATAGTTTTGATTTTGCATTTAGTGAGCATCAATTAGAACACATTCACTACAAAGATGCTCGTTTTATGTTACAAGAAGTATTCAGGTTGTTAAAAGAAGGTGGGGTTCTTAGAATATGTACACCAGATCTGAAAGCATATTTATTAAGCTATTTTAAACATAAGGGAGATGAAGATCCTTATATAAAAGATATCACTGATAATTGGATAAAAACTGGTTTTCATAACGCTAAAAACTATGTGCCATCATTCCAGCAGGAAAATATATCTTTCTTTATAAATGACATATTCTATAATTATGAGCACAAGTTTATTTTTGATAGTAATACCTTAATAAACCTTCTACTTGAAGTTGGATTTAGAAAGGCTGAGCAAGTTGCACCAACAGTTTCTAAGTTTAAAGAACTAAATAACATAGAATCTCATAAAGGTATTTCCATTCCATTTACTTTAGCTGTCGAAGCTATAAAATAAGAATGAAAAAAAACATTTTATCTATCGCTACAGGTAAAACTGTTTACGTAGACATGGCCATTAACCTTATTCGCTCTTTTTTATGGTGGCATCCTCATACTTCAATAAACTTCCAGCTTGTTACCGATCAACCTTGGCTTTTGCCTGATGAAATAAAAAATAAAATAGAAGTCATAAAAATTCAAATAAACCAATATGGAAATGGATTTTCTACCAAACTACATTTGGATAAATTTGCAAAAGATGGGCAGACTTTATTTATCGATAGTGATTGCTTAATATTCGGCCCCTTAGAACCTCTCTTCGAAAAATTCAAAGGTCATACAGTATCGGTTGTAGGTGATTATATTAAAGATGGCGAATGGTTTGGAGATGTTAAAAAGATATGTGCGAGTTATAAAATTGACAAATTACCAAAATTTAATGGGGGTATCTATTATTTAGAAAAAGGAGATTTAGCAACCAAACTCTATAGAGATGCTAGGATGATTGAACAACGATATGATGAAATTGGCTTCATCAGATTACGAAACCAACCCAATGATGAAGTAATAATGGCTTTATCAATGCAATTAAATAATCAAAAACCCATTATTGATGATGGAAGTATTATGAGTGATTTACAAGCTTGTCAAGGGTCTTATAATTTGGATGTTATCAATGGAAAAGCAAATCTGTATAACCCTCCATATCCTAACCCTAAATATCAAAAATGGTATCCATTTGAGAGAGTTTCTCCTTTAATAGTTCATTTTTTAGGAGATTATACATCAGACTACCCTTATAAATTAGAAAGTTATAAATTAAAACTGGCACTGTCTGGTAAGCTTAGTCCATTAAGTATAATTAATATCAATGTAAAAATAAAATACGTTAGTCAATTTAGAATTTTTTTGAAAAATACATTCCGTCCTATTTACAGAAAACTATTTGGGCTAAGAACGATAAAAGCATCTGAAAGAAATTGAATTTCAATAATAAGAGTTGAAAAGTAATATTGATATATCCATTGTAATCCCAACTTATAATAGGTTATGGTGTTTACCGAAAGCTATAAATAGTTGTAGGAACACCAAATGTATTACTGAAATTATCGTTATTGACGATGGAAGCACTGATGGAACTTGGGAATGGCTGAAGAATCAGACTGGTATAACTGCACTTAAACAGGAAAACTGGGGAAAATGCTGGGCCGTTAATTATGGCTTTAAAGTAACAAGCGGCAAATATATCAAATTTTTGGATTCTGACGACATCATCGACAAAAATGCTATAGATGAACAATTCCTTTTAGCCGAGCAAAGTAGTGCAGACCTAATTGTTAGTGGCTATAGACTTATAGACGAACAGGAGAATATTATAAAAACGCAGAAATGGGTTGAATGTGATGATTTTATAGCACAACAGCTCGGAGAATGTGATTCATCACATTATTCATCTTATTTATTTAAGAAAGAGTTTATAAATGAAATTAGGCATCGCCCCGATTTTGCTTTTAGAGATGATCGTTTATTTGTAATTGAAGTAGCGTTAAAAAAACCAAAGGTAGCTATTCACTATGGATTTGCTTTATTGCATAGGATGCATACTAAAGAAAGACTACAGCACACCTTTGCAACCAATAAATATATTCAAGATATTCAACATCTGAATATTTACAGAAAAATCATAATGATTTTAGATGATACAAGAGAATTAAATACAAGAAGAATAGTGGCGAGCACAAATATCTTATGGCCTCTAGCCCATTGGATTGCCATGCACAATTTAAAAGAAGCAGTGAATTTAGTGGAATGGATATATCAGCTTAATCCAAATTTTAAAATCCCGCATAAAGGATTATTAGGTTTTTGCTATAACTATATAGGATTTAAAAATACTGAACATCTTTTGAATCTTAGACGAATATTTACTAAATTTTAATCATATTAAAACGATAAATTTATTTTACGAGGAGCCAGAATCAGATCGATGGTTTAAATTTGACAAGTATCCGAGAAAAATTATCAGAAGAATAATCAGAGGAAAACCGAAGCCTGGTGGTGTAATGATCATTGCTCTTGAGTTAATGAAAGGACTAGATCTTTTAAAAGTACCTTATCGATTTAATGATTATAAGTATGCAAAGTCAAATGAAAATGAATTAGTTTGTGTTATAGGAAAACCACACATCATATTTGAAAAACGGTTAAAAAATCCAATTCTTTTTGGAGCAGGAGTGTTCTCACACCCAATAGAATGCATCGATTTTTTTTTAAGATATCCTAATGTAAAAAAAATGCTCGTACCCGGTGAATGGATGCGCAAAATGTGTGAGCCATTTTATGCTAATAAAGTAGAATCTTGGCCAGTTGGAATAAATACTGACAAATGGTCTCCCAGTATTAAGAAAGATAAGCTTGCAATAGACTTTTTAATTTATGATAAAATTAGATGGGAACATCAGTTTTACGAGAATGAAATTATTAATCCAATAATTAAGCAATTGGAGAAACATAGTTTAACCTACCATATTATCCGTTACGGACAATACACTCACAGTGATTTAATAAACGAACTGAGTTTTGCAAAAGCTGTGATTTTCCTTTGCGAACATGAAACACAAGGTATTGCTTATCAACAGATATTAGCAACTGATACACCGATTTTAGCTTGGGACAGAGGTGGATTTTGGCAAGATCCTTATTATTATCCGCATAAAGTCAATTATCAACCAGTAAGCTCAGTACCATATTGGGATGAACGTTGTGGAATGAAGTTTAAAGACTTTAACGATTTTAATTACATATTTCCACTATTTGTTAAAAATTTAAGGAACATAAACTTTAACCCAAGAAAATTTATATTAGAAAATTTAACGCTTGAAATTTCTGCCCAAAAATATCTAAACATAATTAATTCTGTTAATGAAGATATTGCAAATAGTTAATCCTTCACTCCCTTTTCCTGTGCAAACTTCCGGTGGTACAGAAAGAGTAGTTGAATATTTAATAGAAGAGCTATTAAATTATAAACATGAGGTTACGTTAATGGGACACAATGACTCCAAAGTGGATTCAAGGATTGGGTTTATCCCTATTGGCACTTATTCGGACAGAAAAAATACCCTAAGTAAAATATGGTTACATCTGCTTACGAATAGATATGACGTCATACATAATCATGGTCGATTAATCTATTTCTTACCTGTTATGTGGGGACAAGTTAGGAAACTTCACACCTTCCACACGGCAGAGTTAGATGGAAAAAGCTTTCGGAACTTCATCCACGCAAAACCCGCAAATCTCACCTATGCCCCTTGTGCTAAATGGATACAGGATAAATATGAATATTTAGGAGGAAACTGGAAGCATGTTAACAATAGCCTTCCACTTAGAAAATACACTTTCTGCTCCACTGCGATAACTGATGATTTACCGTTGGTTATTATTTGCAGAATGGGCCCAACCAAAGGGGTTACCGATGCGATTAAAATAGCCAGGTTAGGAAATAGAAAACTTGTTATTGCCGGTATTGTTGGTGACTATCCTCACGAGATTGAATGGTTTAATCGAGCTGTGGCTGCCGAATGTGATGACAAAATAAGTTTTATCGGATCAATTGATGACCAGCAAAAGAATGAGCTTTTAAAAAATGCCGCTGCGCTCCTTATGCTAAGTAATACCCCTGACGCATTTAACCTAACATTATTAGAAGCAAATGCCTGCGGATGTCCGGTGATAAGCTTTGACAGATATTTTGCCCCCACATTTATTTTAAACGGTATCAATGGATTTATAGGAAGCAGTACTGACGATCTTATCAGCTTCTTACCGCAGCTCAAAAACATCAACAGAATAAACTGCCGCATGCATTTTGAAAAACATTATACCTCACGGTTAATGGCTAAAAGATATTTAGAACTATACAATTTAAAGGTTAGATAACTTGAAAATATTACTCATTATGGATCCAGGTATTCCTGTCCCACCCGACCTTTACGGCGGGCATGAGCGATTGGTTTATTTATTTGCTGAAGAGTATGTTAAAATGGGTCATTCTGTTGAGCTATTGGCAGGGCCAAATTCAAAAATCACAGGAAACAGTTATTCATTCGGAATAAATGATTTAAAACGTTCTAAGTGGCAAAGGCTTAAAGAAGTTATAACTGCCTGGGCATTGATCTTCAGCAAAAGAAAGGAATACGATCTTATTCACAATTTTGGCAGGCTTATTTACCTACTTCCTATTTTGCATAGCAACTGCAATAAAATTATGACCTATGGACGGCCGGTATCCCGACCAGGTATAAAAATGATTAATAACTTACCTACTAAAAATTTAATATTTACCGCTTGCAGCAATTATTGTAAAAGTACAGGCGATATTGCAGGCAAATGGGAAACAGTATACAATACCGTTAATTTCGATGATTATAATCCGGTTATGATCATCTCAGAAGATGCACCATTTATGTTCCTCGGGAGATTAGACAAAATAAAGGGCTGCCATACCGCAATTAATGTAGCTTTAAAAACAGGAAGTAAATTGTGGATTGCAGGAAATATATCAGACACTGATGATAATTATCACTATTTTAAAAAAGTTATCGAACCACAAATTGATAATGAACAGATTATATATCTAGGCGCATTAAATGACAAACAAAAGAATGAATATTTAGGAAAATCAAAAGCGTTATTATTCCCAATCGAGTGGGATGAACCGTTTGGAATGGTTATGATTGAAGCCATGGCATGCGGAACCCCTGTAATTGGTTTCAAACGTGGATCAGTTCCTGAAATAATAATTGATGGAAAAAATGGTTTTATTGTAGAAACCGAACAGGAGATGATTAATGCGACGCAACGCCTTAATGATATAAATCGTAATGAGTGTAGCTCTACTGTGCGGGAAATATATAATACTTCAAAAATAGCAAACAAATACCTGGAAATAATTAATTGAAAAAAATTGTCCTGATTTCCACCGGTCAACCGACTTTAAACCCAAGGCTAATAAAAGAGGCAATAACTTTACAGCGGAAAGGCTTTCAAGTAATTATTCTATACCAACATTGGAGTAATTGGGCTATAAAATCTGATGAGAAGATTTTGGCAACCCATAATCTAAAAGCGAAATTAGTAGGTGGTAATCAAGAAGTTAATAAAATGATCTACTGGTTTACGCGAATACTATTTAAATTAAGCAAAAAGGTAGCACCTTTTATCAAATACAATTTTGGTTTTGCTGAACTTGCTATTGCCAGAAGCACATGGCTATTAATTAGAAAAGCAAAAAAAATAAAAGCTGACCTTTACATAGCTCATAATCTTGGCGCTTTGCCTGCGGCTGTTATTGCGTCTAAATTCCACAAAAGTTTATCAGGCTTTGATGCAGAAGATTTTCACCGCTTTGAGGTAAGTAATAATGTAATCGGATATGAGACAAAGGTTAATAGTTTCATTGAGGAAAAATACTTACCAAGTGTGAATTATATTACTGCATCTAGTCCATTAATTTCAAAGGCTTACGAAAGCATTTTTAACAAGACTTTTGAAGTGATTTTAAATGTATTCGACAGAACAACAAATCGTAGCCTCGAGAAAAAGCATCAGTACTTAAAGCTCTTTTGGTTTTCCCAAACTATTGGTCCTAACCGTGGTTTAGAAAATGTAATTGATGCCCTCAATATTTCTAGAAATGGTTTTGAGCTTCATCTTCTCGGAGAAATAACTTCAGAATATAAAATATCATTATGTAACGCTTTACAAACGAGCAGCAGTTCGCTGCACTTTTACGAACCGATATCACCTGATGAAATATTTGATTTTGCCACGAAATTTGATATCGGTTTGGCGACAGAGCCAGGATTTTCACTTAATAATAATTACGCATTAAGTAATAAGATTTTCACTTATATACAGAGCGGATTGGCTACAATTGCATCTAATACACCTGCCCAATCGCAGTTACTAAATAAATACCCTGGGATTGGCAAGCTTTTCACAGATAAAAACCATAAAGATTTGGCATCAATCTTAGATATCTATTATAAAGACAGATCGCTGCTAGTTTCACACAAGGCAACTGCCTATAGATTGGGGCAAGATCAGCTTAACTGGGAGGTAGAAAGCAAAAAATTTATTGAGATCATTAATAAAACACTAAATAGCTAATTGTCTAGGTCCCTAAAATCGTTAGACGGAATAAGAGGCTTAGCGGCATTGTATGTGATGATTCATCATGCCCGGCTTACACTAACGCAATCTTTCCATAATGGCTTAGGGTTGCATCCGGAAAAATACTCATGGTATGATAAAATAATGGTATATTTCTTTAGTCTTTTTAAGTATGGACATGAAGCGGTAATTGTATTCTTTGTGTTAAGTGGATTTGTTATACATTTGAAACAGGCTGACAGTAAGTATGAGTTTCGGAATTTTAAAGTAACCGATTATTTAAAAAAACGCATCGTTCGGATTTATCCTACATTAATAATATCTTTTATAGTTTGTATTCTTATTGAATTATTAATTAATGCAGTGACCGGTGAAAGCTTGGTGTTTTTGTTGTCTAAATACAATCTAACAGGGTTTTTATATAATTTATTTTTAATACCTGATGGCCCAATCTGGGGCCACAACTACCCTATGTGGTCTTTAAAGCATGAATGGTTTTTTTATTTAATGTATCCCATTTTGCTTTGGCCTTTAGGCACCAGACCCAGCCTAACCCTAGCCATCATCTTGACTATATATTTGAGTTATTGTTTTGGATTTAAAATACCGTTCATCGGAACTGCTGCCTATACCTTACTTATATGGAGTTTAGGAGGGTTGTTAGCTTACTTTTATAGGCATGGCAGAATGAAATATGTTCCTTATCTTTCTCTACTTTCGTTATTTTACCCGCTGATTAATAGGGAGAATATTACTACCTATCCTTTATTAGATTTGGTTTTTGGTCTAATTGTAGTAGGTGTTTTGGCTTTAATCATTTCTGAACGAGCCACATACATTAGTTCTTTTTTAGTTAAATTTTCATGGCTGGGCGCATTTTCATATTCGTTATATTTATTACATACACCGTTAATATACGGAATGGCAAAAATAATTATGTTTTCCACTAGCAAACAAACTTCTTATCATCTTTGGTATGTTGTGTTGGCATGTTTAATTATTCCGCCAATCTGTTATATAATTTATTACAGCACAGAACGACCAGCAATAATCTACAAGAAAAAAATATCAAGTTGAAAAAAGCACTTATTATTTCGCCTTATTTTGCACCTTCAAATGCCGCCGATATGCAGCGTGTGCGAATGAGTTTACCATTTTTTAAGGATTTTGACTGGGAAGTTGAAGTTGTAGCGGTAAAAGAAGAATATACAGATGCTGTTTTCGACTATCTTTTGATAGAGTCTGTTCCGGATGACATTAAAATTCATCACGTAAATGCATTACCAAAAAACTGGACAAAAAAGTTTGGTTTAGGAAGTGTTGCATTAAGGTCTTTATGGTTTTTTAAAAAATACGTAAACAAACTTTTAAAGACACATCAATTTGATCTAATTTATTTTTCTACTACTCAATTTCCAGTTTGTATACTTGGTCCTTATTGGAAGAAAAGATTTGGCATTCCATATATTATAGATATGCAGGATCCATGGTTCACTAATTATTATCAAGACAAGCCAAGAAACAAAAGACCTAAAAAGTATTGGTTTTCTTACCGGCTTGATAAATATCTTGAACCTATTGCGATGAAAGATACTGATGGTTTAATAACCGTTTCTGATGCGTACATTGAAGATTTGCAATTCCGTTATCCATATTTAAAAAATATACCTTCAGCCACTATTACATTTGGTGGCTTTAAGAAAGACCTTGAGATTGCAACTAGGCATCAATCCAGTTTGAAAATTGCTTTTGATAATAACCCTGCCTGTAAGCATATAGTTTACGTAGGTAGAGGCGGATTTGACATGCAAAAAGCTGTAAAGCTCTTACTAAAGGCATTTAAACAATGTTTAAAAGAAGATTTCAATAAATTTAAGCATATAAGATTTCATTTTATAGGAACCAGTTATGCTCCCCTGGGAAGTGGGCAGAAAACATTATACAGTGTTGCTGAAAAATTAGGTGTAGGAAGATTTGTAACTGAGCAAACTGATCGGATTTCCTTCTACGAAAGTATCCATAATTTACAGCTTGCGGACGCATTATTTATTCCGGGACATGAGAAATCTGCTTATACTGCTTCTAAAATATATCCTTACATTATGACAGAAAAACCAATTCTATCAGTATTTAACCTAGAAAGCAGTGCAGCTCAGACCTTGATTGACTGTAAAGCCGGCTATGTTGCTGATATCTTAAATTTTAAAACTGCTATGCAGACTATCAAGTTTTTTTTAAGGGCTTTGATTGAAGATAATCTACCGAAACAAGAAACCGATTGGATAGAATTTGAAAAATACCGGGCGAGGGCTACTACACAAAAACAGTGTGAAATCTTTGATCAAGTATTAGCATTTAGTTTGTGATGGATTTATTTCGTTTTATCCTAAGAAGAAAACCCTTTAAAGGTCAATTCAGAATTTTTGTCTGGTTATTTAATAATCGAAAATTGAAACGAGTACAAGAAACGATTTCGCCCATCGATAATGACTTCAAAATTTTTGCAGATACAATTAATTTTATTGATGCCAGTATATATTATTTAGGTGATTACGAACCCTGGTTAAAAAAATATTTTAAAGAGCTGATTAAACCTGGAGATACTGTTTTAGATGTTGGCGCCAATATAGGATTCCATAGCATTTACTTTTCAACTTTAGTTGGTATATCAGGACGCGTTGTTGCTGTTGAGCCTATAAAACAAAATTTCAAAGCATTAGAACATAATGTGCATCTTAACAAATCAGGGAATTTTATTTTAGTTGAAAAAGCATTAGCCAATGAAAACAAAGTCATCAATGTTTATATAAACGATAACGCTAAAAATCCAGGTGCTCATAGCCTTTTAAATGAAGGGATTGCAAATACGGAAGTGCATTGCATTACAGGCGATTATCTTTTAAGAAAATTAGAAATATCAAAATTGGATTTTATCAAAATAGATGTTGAAGGTTTTGAACTGGAGGTGTTAAAAGGTTTGGAAAGTACAATCAGAACCCATAAACCAATTATAATTTTTGAGTATGATAAAGCCTATCAATTAAAAAGCACAAAGAATCCGGAGGCTATTTTCTCTTTACTAGCTTCTTACGAATATTCATTCGAATCGGTCGACGGTTATGGTAAAAGCAGCCCGTTCACATTTTCTGATCACATCTCAAGCGCAGAAATCATTGCCTATCCTTAAAATGCCATTCAGATTAGCCATTCTAACTACCCATCCGATTCAATACTATGCACCGTTATTTAAGACTTTAGCCTCAACAAAGTTTGTAGACCTAAAGGTGTTTTATACATTAGGTGATAATGAACATATTGATGTAGGATTCGGAAAAAAAATAAATTGGGACATACCCCTGCTTGAAGGTTATGCATATGAATTTTTATTAAATTCTGCAAAAGACAAAGGGAGTGAACATTTTACCGGCATTCGAAATCCAGAGGTTGTAAACCGGATTAAGGCTTTTGCGCCTGACGCAATTCTTATTTACGGCTGGTCTTATTTCAGCCACCTTAAAACGATTCGATATTTTTGTGGAAAAGTCCCTGTCTGGTTTAGAGGAGATAGCACTTTAATTGACCCTTCTCCTTTTTGGAAAAAGACAATCAGAATGCAGATTTTGAAATGGGTATATAAACATATAGATACTGCATTCTACGTGGGCTCACAAAACAAAGCTTACTTTAAAGCTTTCGGTATAAATGAATCAAAATTGGTTTTTGCCCCACATTCAATAGATAATGATAGATTTGGGGAAGACCGGAGTAATGAGGCTTTAGCATTAAGAAAAAAATTGGGGATTAACCAAAATGAAATCCTAATTTTATTTGCAGGTAAATTCGAAGAAAAAAAAGATCCCTTAATCCTGCTTGAGGCATTTATAAAACTTAATAAGTCTGATACACATTTACTTTTCGTTGGAAATGGTGACTTAGAAAAACAGCTTAAAGAAAAAGTTCTTCTGAATGCTCAGGATGAGAAAGCTTTAAGGGTTCATTTTCTGGATTTTCAAAATCAGTCTCAAATACCTGTCGTTTATCAAGCTGGTAATTTATTTTGCTTACCATCAAAAGGTCCGGGAGAAACCTGGGGTTTGGCAGTGAACGAAGCAATGGCCAGTGGGAAAGCTATACTTATTTCAGATAAAGTGGGTTGCGCAATTGATTTGGTAAAAGATAAGGAAAATGGTTATATCTTTAAATCCGGGAACCTGACGGATTTAACAAATAAGTTGGATATATTAACGAATGATATTCAACACCTTAAAAACATGGGGCAATACTCAAAAAAATTGATAAAAAATTGGAGTTTGCAAAAGCAGGCTGAAGTCTATATAAAACAAATACAAATTGCAGAATAGAGCATCTAAATACCTAATTCTTTATTTCCCTTTTTTTTTGGCGCTGCTTTTATCAGGCTCTCCTAAAACATCATATGTAATTGCATGGTTAGGATCATTTTATATATTCTATCTGTGTTATGCAGGGAAAATTAAAAACCTGCCTGCTGATCGCCCGATAATGGAGCAATTATTCAGACCGATATTTATACTTCACATCGTGTTTGCAGGTTATATGGCTTGCACTTCTATTTTTTATTTTATTAACGCTTTGGGTTATGAGTACACAACCTACTTGGGAAAGACATTAGCCACTGAAGAATTATTCGATAATATTGCTAAATGCCAGCGATATTATGTGTTAGGGCATGCTGCACTTTTACATGGAATTTACTCGGCGATGAGGTACCCTATACAAAAGAAATACGTCTCGACGGTAAAATCGATGAGTATTTTACTTTTTACCTTATCAATTATAACGCTTCCATTGAGTAAATTTTTGGTCAATATTGATGCCGTAATACAATTGGGTGTTCAGATGGGTAATCTAAGTTTTTTAACCGCAACAGTGGCCTTTGCTTTTGCAATTAATGAAAAGCGAAGAAGCATGATCATTGCAACCGGCATATTATATGTTACTAATTTTGCAAACACCCTAACTACCGGTTTTAAAGAGCCTGTAATTTTATCCGTGTTATTATTTGGATTAATACTGCTACCGGTTTACGGAAAAAAAATTATTCCCTTATTCGGCGTAGCGCTTGTTGCATTATTCTTAGTTTTACCGACTTTTATCGGACGCTATAGAAATGTATCAGGTTCAGGCGAGAGTTCAATAGTTGCCAGAGATAAGGCATTGGATGCATTGTTTAAAAACAGTAACCTTGAAGAAGATATACGATCTGACAATTGGAGTTTCCTAACAATACGCATTTCCGAAATCAGCATGTTTGTTCAATATGTTGAGACAACTCCATCAAAAGTGCCCTATTATAAACTCGATATAATTAAACAAGCTTTATATTCCATTATCCCAAGAGCAATATGGGCAGGTAAACCTGATACAGAAGCTATGGTAATGAACAGACCCTACCAGGCCGGAATTATTGATCGAAATGCCATTGTTTCTGCAAAGCCGGCCTTTATTGTTGATTGTTATTTATCTGCAGGTTATTTCGGAATTGTTGCAGGCCTATTTTTTTATGGATTTATCGCACAATTTATCTCAATTAAGGCCGAAGAACTCTTTGGAGGGTATTTTATGGGAACAGTAGTTATGTTTACGGGGCTTTTCCAAATTTTCTTACGTGGAAATTGTTTTGAATTTATGTTCAACTCTGTATTTTGGAGTTTCATTAGTGTATTTATCATTTTTAACTTTTTTAAAGCAAGAGCTTTATTGTATCGTATTAATTAAATCATTTAAAATCGATAAAAGCTTGTGATTCAAATTTCCAAGCTAGTTTTTTGCTACTTAATTGAAATATCCTTCGACTCCGCTCAGAATGACAATTGGGATCGTGCTCGGGATGACAGATCGAATTAAACATATCACTTAGTATAAAAAATATTGAAAATAGTTCATATCACTGCTTCCTATAAACCAGCTTATATTTATGGTGGGCCAATTCAGAGTGTTGCGAAGTTGTGTGAGGCGTTGATAGGATTTCAATATCTAGATGAAAAACAAATTTATCCTAATAGATCCTTCGACTACGTCCAGGATGACACCAAGGAATTTGAGGTTTTGACTACTACCGCAAATGGCGATGGGGAATTAACTGTAGAAACCGGAAGGCAACAAATTGTTGATGGTGTTCCCGTTACTTATTTTAAAAGATGGACAAAAGATCATAGTCATTTTTCACCAGGGTTGTTGATGGGGTTAACAAATATACTTCGACAATCTCAGCATGACAACGATAACTTGATGATACATATCCATGCTTGGTGGAATTTAGTTTCAGTATTAAGTTGTTTTATTGCGAAGTGGTATGGAGTACCTGTAGTATTGTCTCCAAGGGGCATGCTTACCCACTATACTCAAAGTAATCGTAATTCAATTGCAAAAAGCTTTATTCATAATTTGGTTGGTAAGCGCTTGTTAAAATATTGCCATCTACACGCCACAAGTGAACAGGAAAAGGAAGACATCTTAAAAATTATTAAACTAAAAAGTATTACTGTGATTCCGAATTTGATCAATATCAAGTCTCAAGAATCCAGTGTCAAGAATGAAGATAAGGATGAAATTTTTAAAATGATATTCTTGTCGCGTATTGAAGAAAAGAAAGGTTTGGAGCTGCTGTTTGAGGCATTAGCATATGTGGAATTTCCATGGACTTTAACTATAGCCGGTTCGGGAAATGAAGAGTACGTTGAAAGCTTAAAGCATAAGGCTGAACGATTAGGACTTAATATTATGATACAATGGATTGGCCAGGTTTCTAATGAAAATAAATTTAATTTGATTGCGGAACATGATTTATGTGTTTTAACATCTTACAATGAAAACTTTGCTAATGTTGTAATCGAAAGCTTAAGCTTAGGAACTGCAGTTCTATTATCCGATAAAGTTGGCCTTTCAGACTATGTTACTAAAGAAAATTTAGGTTGGGTTACTTCCTTGAATGTGGAGAAAATAAGTGAGGGATTAAAAGAAGCCGCTATAGACAAAGCAAAACGCAGTTTGATCAGGGAAACTGCACCAAAGCAGATCAGGAAAGATTTTGATGATAAAGTATTGGCGTTAAAATATCTTGACTTATATAAGGAAGTAGTAGAGAAAATGGTGAAATAAATTTGGTGTGATTTTAAAATGGTTCTTCGACAAGCTCAGAATGACATAATGAAATGTAGACGAACGGAGTTTATTATAAAACAGATTGCTTCGGCTAGCACAAACCAGGCCTTGCAATGACGGATTGTAAAATTCTTAATTTCAAAATTAATGCTACCCCCTGCCCCTCCTTGTATAGGGAGGGAATTTGAACTTTATAAAATTAAAATGGTTCTTCGACAAGCTCAGAATGACATGATAAAATGTAGAAGAACGGAGTATATTATAAAACAGATTGCTTCGGCTCGCACAAACCAGGACCCGCATGACGACTTGTGAGGTTCAGATCGGCATTGGGATTAAACATGAAACACCTCACCCTGCCGGCACCTTACGAGAAACCGGAGCAGGCTCTCTAAAAGAGGGAATAAAACATAATGAATAAAAACTTCAGCTTCATCATACTCACTTTCAATGAAGAAATTCATTTGCCAAGATTATTGAAATCAATAGCTGGCTTAAATGCCACGACATATATTCTTGATAGCGGAAGTACTGATAATACTGTCAAGCTTGCCGGGGATTTTGGTGCTGTTGTGAAAGTAAATCCTTTTGAAAATCATCCCAAACAATGGGATTATGCCTTAAAAAATTTCGATATAAAAACTCCCTGGACAATTGGCCTGGATGCCGATCAGGTAATTACGCCTGAGCTCTTTGAAATGCTTGCTGTATTTGATGATTTTAAATATGAAGGTATTAATGGCATTTATTTTAACCGCAAAAATTATTTTCAAGGTATTTGGATAAGGTTTGGCGGCTACTACCCGCTTTACCTGCTAAAAATGTTCCGTACAGGCATTGGTTATTCCGATTTAAATGAAAATATGGATCACCGGTTCATTGTTCCCGGCAAAACCATCATTTGGAAAAAAGGCCATATCCTTGAAGAGAATTTAAAAGAAAATGATATAGGTTTCTGGTTTAAAAAGCATGAGCGTTACAGCGATTTAATTGCACTGGAAGAAATAGAAAGAAAGCAAAACCTTCGATTCCAATCCTTAAAACCAAATTTAATGGGTAATCCGGATGAAAGAAAAGCATGGTTAAGACGTTTATGGTGGCGACTACCATTGGGGTTTAGACCCTATTTGTATTATGGTTTCAGAATGGTTTTTCAACTGGGTTTCTTGGATGATAAAAGAGCCAGGCAGTTTCATTACCTGCAAGGATTTTGGTTTCGGAAGCTGGTGGATCAAAAAATTGTTAAGTTGAAGCAGGAAGCTTAGTCATAAGGTTTCATGATAAACAGATGGCAGTGTCTGTTAAAAAATCTGCCTTTCGGTGAAGTACCTTTAAGTAAGTTGCCACGGTGGCGAAGAGCCCTTCCCGGGAAACCGGAATAAACTCTCGCAAAGACGAGTTTTTTTTAAAGATGGCGAGTTAAGAGACATTGGGTTAAAAATATTTATATTTACTTTCACAGATAATTATGGACGAAATCACAACTCAACAAGCCAAGAGACAAGCAGATAAGAAAGCAATCAAATTTATTGTCATGCTTTTCATATTATATATAATTTTTAGTCAGGGAAATATATTTATGAACAGTGTGATGACGCCTACTGGGCGTTATTACAATGCTTACATCGCTTCTCATCTCGATTACATACAGGGTTTGAAAACAGCGTTGATTATACCAGCTGTTTGGATTATTAAGTTATTTGGGTTTTATGCTATCTATAATGAGCAGGATGTAATGGTTGTTGCAGGACCTTATCTCCGGATAAACTATTCTTGTTTAGGCCTTGGCGTAATGAGTTTTTTAGCTGCGTTTGTATTGGCGTTTCCAGCCAGTTGGAAAGAAACGATTAAAATGCTTGTTATTGGTTTGATAGGTATTTATGTATTAAACATTTGCCGTATTGCAGGTTTAGGCTTGCTGTTTGGCACTTTCCACAGTCAGCGAAATTATTTTGAATACCATCATGAAATATTCAATGTAATTGTTTACATCATCATCTTTATTGTGCTTTACATCTGGATTAAAAAAAATACCAGAACAATTTCAAAATAGGAGTTTCAGTTGCAAACCACTCAATTACATAAAGATTTTAATACCGGAAACTTTGAAATAGGTGCTACCCGGATTAAGCAATTTCTATGGTATTTTACTTCTGTGTGTTTCTTTAAAAACAGTCTTATCCCATTTGGTTCAGTTTTGGTGTTCCTATTACGTTTATTTGGAGCTAAGATTGGAAAAGAAGTCAGAATTAAACCAGGAATCCATATCAAATATCCATGGAAGCTGGAGATAGGTGATTACAGTTGGCTTGCCGATTCATATATTGAAAACCTTGATTGGATTAGGATTGGTAAGAACTGCTGCATTTCTCAACAGGCTGTTTTAATCACCGGCAACCATAATTATAAAAAGAGTGGATTCGATTTAATTACAAGGCCTATCATTCTTGAAGATGGTGTATGGGTTGGAGCATCTTCCAAAATCGGCCCTGGAGTAACACTTCACAGTCATTGTATATTAGTATTAGGCAGTGTCGCGACAAAAGACCTCGAAGCATATTCTATTTATCAGGGCAATCCCGCCGTTAAAATACGTGAGCGAAACATAGGTGAGTAATTTAAACATCCCTATTGTCATGCTCCATCATATTGGAAACCGACCTCATTCCACCTTAAAAGGATGGACGATAAGTAATCAAAAGTTTATTGAGTTACTGAATAGTATTAGTGAAAAAGGTTTAAGGACGATAACGTTTGAGGATATTCATACACAATCCTTTTCAGAAAAGGAGCTTAAAAACAAGATAATATTAACTTTTGATGATTGTCCGGTTTCGCTCTTTGAATTTGCTGTTCCTGAGTTAATCAGGAGAAAAATGAAGGCTGTATTTTATATTCCGACAGCATATATAGCTGGCTACAATGAATGGGATGTTAAAAGCCAGGGCTTTGAAAGAACAGCCTTAATTAATGAGGAACAAATTAGATTTTTAGCAGCTAACGGAATGGAAATTGGAAGTCACGGGGACTCTCATATTCAGCTAAATAAGATAAATGCTGAGCAGGCCATTCACGAGCTTAAGAATTCGAAACATAAATTAGAAGAGCTAACCGGCAAGGAAGTAGTATCTTTTGCCTACCCTTACGCAGAAGTTCCTGATAATTATAAAGTCCTGCTAAATATTGCAGGCTATAGTTATGGTGTTTGTTTATATAATCCATCACCAGATAATTTTGCTTTGAGGAGATTTGGGATCCACCAGTCTGACAGCAAGAAGTCCATACGATATAAGGTTGGAAGAAAATATCTCTTTTTGAGAAGTTTTATTGACCCTTTGCTCTTTATTATAAAGAAAATTAAGGTCTAATAACGGCAACCTTCCACTTCTGGCCTTTCACATTGACAATACTTTTAGTATCAATCAATTGATATTTCCCCTCAATCCTATCCCAAATCTTATCGTGACCAGTAAAATCACACATTGACACGATGACTATGCCTTCTGCATTCATATTATTTTTAATGGCCATATCTAATTTCTTCAGAGGATTGTTGAAATAATAGAGTGTTTCATTAAAAATAATGACGTCGAACTTCCTATCTAACTTTTTTTTCTCAAAATCCAAAACCATAAATTTTGATCCTCTAAACTTTTTATCGGCCTTTTTAACTGCCTCGAAGGAAATATCTACACCAACATAGTCAACAACTTCTAAACGCTCCTCTAAATAATAAAATAATACGCCTTGCCCGCAACCGACATCCAGGATTTTTCCGTCAGGTTTATAAAGGGTTTTGAAATCAATAATCTGCAGATAGTGCGCTTCCTCTTCCTTTGAAAACAAATAATCCCAAAAACCCTCATTAAATTGCGCATTCCAGATACTTTTAGAAACCCTGATCCCATAACCAAGTTTAGAGAAAATCAGCTTGTAGCATTGCCTCCGGAGTTTATCCTTAATTCGATAATAATTCAATTTCATGTCCCATTGCAACTAACCGTTTTTAAATCCTTTTCCTCAGACATTGCAAATTTGTACAATAAAATTCAATGCCCGGAATAGTTAACTGAAATGCCGAAAATTAGTGCTTATAATATCAAAAAATAAAAATAGATGATAATTAATGACAAATATCATTTGGTATGTAAGATTTTCGAGCGAAGTTAGCAAGCCCAGGTTTAAATAAATATGAAATCTAAACATTTAAGAATTTAATTTTTTTTTGGGCAGAACTAAGAACTATTAAACCGGAAAGGCGGAATAATATATTTCTGGCTAAACCCAGGAAAAATCATCATATTTGTTTATCTACCTACTCTAAGTTTTATTGTTTTATTTTAATCCATGTATGCTAAATTCAAAGAGGGTAGTTACGCTTTTTCAGGTCTTATCTCCAGCGGTGTTTTTCTAAACCAGAAGTCTTTTCTTAACCCTATCTCCGTCGAGATATGCTCGAGCTTTAAATTATTAAGCCCTTTGGAAAGACTATCTGAGTATAAGTGCACCTCATCCAATCGCTTTAAAGACCATTGCAAATCGCTCAAAAGCCCAGATCAAAGCAAAATCAGTCTATGTCCATTTTAAACTTTTTGGTTAGTATTACCTGCTTTTTCCTTATCCTGTTTGCGCTGCATCTGTTCTTTGCAAAGAGCCAATACAGAACGCAGAATCGGTTGCTGGCAGTGTTACTATTTACCCGGTCCGGCCACATCCTGGTTTCCCTATTAATGAGTACCAACCAGCAAAAACTTTCATTTGTACTCTTTCAAAGCTTCACGCCACTATATTTTGCAGCACCTGCATGTTTTTACCTGTACATCAGGGGTTTTCTGGGTAAGGGTGATATTTTCAAAAAAACCGATTGGCTTCATTTTATACCTGCGCTTGCAGCTTTTATTCACGTTATCCCCTGGCCCGGTAATGAGACACTCGACTGGCATCTACTAATTCTTCAATTTAATGAGTATGGTTATTTATCACTAAAAGCAAAAAGCGGGCTGTTTCCTCCATATTTTCAAAATGCCTTCAGACCAATACTTACGGTTAGCTATCTGGTTATTTCCTGGTGGGCGGTCATGAAATCAAAAATACTGAAACAAGCTGCCATCGACATGCTGAGAAAAGACTGGATGATTTTTATATTGCGGGTCGCTACTTTTTTTCAGCTAATGGGTATGACCCGAATTGTTTTTAGGGTTATCCATGTTCCGCTTTACAATCCCTTATTCATTTTCCTAAACTGCAGCTTGCTGCTGTGTGTTTTTTTATATGCATTACATAAGCCACATATTTTTTACGGCTCGCTTCTGGTGGCCATTGACTGGCGAAAAAAAGAGCCAATGACGGCTGGGCACTTACCATCACATCTGGATAATGCCGAAAGAAATCCAAAAAAACAAACCAGCCCTGAACGCACAGCTACCGGAATCAGTCCCATTTCTTTGAAAAAACTGAACATAACGGATGGACAACTCGAGGCTTATATTGTGCTCATGAAAAATGCCATGGAAGAGGAATGTTTATTTTTAAATCCTGATTTGCAGATAATGGATTTGGCAAATAAAATTAACATCCCGGTACACCATTGTTCATTTGTAATCAATAGCCACTTAGGTAAGAACTTTCGTGACTGGATAAACGGTTATCGGGTGGGCTATTTTCTCAGTCAGTACCCGCTACTAAATAGCAAGATGACAATCCTCGCAATAGCACAGGAAGCCGGTTTCAAGAACCAGGCTACCTTCTACAATGCCTTCAAAAAGGAAAAAGGAGTAATGCCTAGAGCCTATATCGCTCAAGCACTAAGCCTTTAAGGCCGGTATAGGCAGTTAATTTCTCAAACGATTGAATGGTTAGACGGCTTAGATGCGCTAAATTGGCCCTTTTTTTTCAATTGCGAATATATTTGAAAAAGTTTGCAGACGACCGCTCCAGGGAGTGGGATGCAATCTGCAAATCTTTTCCTAATGCTTTACAATCGATGATAAATGTACCCGAGAGCCAACTTTACCTGCAACCGCTCGTTAAATATCTTGAGCAATTTCATCCCGTTTCAAAAGAGCTCATTGCGCATTATGAGAAAAATTGCAGACTGGTTACCGTCAAAAAAAACAAATTCATCCTCTCCCCCTTTGACAACAATAACGCGATGTTCTTTTTATTGAAGGGTGTCGTGCGTGGATTCATTAAAGAAGACAAAAAAGACATCAGCACCTGGTTTGGTTTTGAAAATCAATTTCTGGAAGCGGTAAGGAACCCTGCGCAGCAATCCAATTATTCTGTTGAATACATTCAGGCGATTGAGGATTGTACACTCATTGAGATTCCTCAAAAACTCACCAGCTCCCTTTATACTGCTTGTCCGGAAGCAAATATCATTGCCAAAAAACTGCTTTCGATGCACTACTATGCGGCAACAGAAAGGTCAACACTCGCCCGTATACCAACTGCCCTTAGCCGTTACTTAAAATTAGAAAAAACTGGGATGGATATTAGCAGAATTCCTCAACGATACCTGGCGAGTTACCTGGGCATACGTTTTGAAACCTTAAGCAGATTGAGGAATCGACAGCTGGAAAAGGAAAGCCTCAAGACTGCTTAAATCAAACTTAACACCAAAGTTGAATCACCATAAATCAACAACATTATAAGATTCAAGTAAGCTTGTTACCCGTTTATTTTCCAGCTAAGACCAGAAACACTTCAACCAATAACCTGAATTTATGTTAGCTTGCTTTCAACGATGGCCGCTCATTTATCCGGTTAAGATTATTGAAAAGGGAATCAAGCTGTTGGTAATTTTTTCATTGGGAAAAACAAGCAGTACATAGGAGGAAACTGTTTGTCAATCATGATTTTACCGGTTCGGGTATCGTATTGCAAGTTCCCATAAAAAGATTCGCGAAACAATTGCAGCTGAGAAAGAATGGTTGGCATAGGCGCTGAAAAGATTCGACAGGATCCGTCAATTCGCCAATAACATGGAAATTTTAGCCCGTACATCCAAACTAAATACAAATGTTAAATTCCTATTAATTTGACTAGTATGCAAAATTGTTTACGTATATTGCTTATAACCAATTATAAAGATATGAGCACGTTAAAAAGAATGCAGAATTGGGGCGACCGTCATCACCCCATCTGGTTGGATTTTTTAAGAATAATTTTAGGGCTGGTTTTAATCTGGAAAGGCATTGCTTTTTACCTGAACATTGGCGCGTTCAGCACTTTAATGCACCATGTGCACCTTGGGACCGCTGTCGGCATCAGTATGATTGCCCATTTTATAATCGTTGTCCACGTATTAGGGGGTGTAGCGATAGCTCTGGGCACCTATACCAGGACTTTTTGTTTGGTCAACCTGCCGATCCTTATTGGCGCGGTCTTCTTTATCAATTTATCTCCATTAATTCTCAGGCCATATTCTGAATTGTGGCTTTCAGTTTCGGTGCTTATTGGCCTGGTTATTTTTGTGATTGAGGGTAATGGTAAATTATCGGTTGACAACAATAACATCGGTTCAAAAATTACAAAACACCAGCACACCGTATAGCAATAAAATAATAAATACAAAAAGCCTCCCTGTACACAACTGGGATATCCGGGAGGCTTTTATATTTCATCAAAACTGACAAAAAAGCCAGGCTGCTGTCCAAAGCGAAAGTGCGGTAGCGGATCATTAGCTGACAAGTGCTAAGTAAAAAATGCATCGTCAACGCTGGCTCAAAGGATTAGCGCTTGTTCTAAGGGGCGATTCTTTCCGGTAAATGTTCTGATTGTCCATCATTTTAATTCCGATTGTAAGTGTGGTGCATTTTAAATCTGCATCAGAATGAGACCGGCTCTACCGGCCAGGCTTTGGCGCCTGAACAATATCTTCATCCCCCTTCCAGGGCTTGTGGTCAGGGGACACTGACCCGCTTTGGGTAGTCTGCCCTGTACTTTGCGCTGCCTGGGATTGATTTTGACCAGGAGCAAAAATTTGTGCATCAGGGATTCTGACCATATCCCTGCTGTAAATGGTCAGGGTTTTGAATTGAGGTTCCGCTGCAACAAAGACACCAAGCGGTTTCCCATCCACCATCAATTCGAGTTCAGCGAGCCCGCCATTTTTAAGCTCTTTCAAAAGTTTTTCTTTCCTGTCTTCACCAGCAAGGTAAAAAGGATATTTCCCGACACTCTTTTCCAGATCAAAATTATACTCCGGGTAGAACCGGTGCAGAGGATGATTCCCATATGCGTCCGTCACCGCAAGGTTCAGTTTTAACCAGACCGCTCTTTTTTCCGCAGGCTCCTGGTTGTTTTCCTGTCCAGCCCTGAAGAGAATTTCTTTTTCGAAAGAATAGCCGGAAAGCAAACGGTAAGCTTGGAGCGCAGTCATGCGGTGGTCCCTTTCTAAATCGAAAACCTGTTTCACCGGCGCAGAATTATCATGCCTGCTTAAAACGGCCTGGTAGTTATTGAGAAAAAACATGTCCGAATAATGCGGAACCTGGTGATGGGGAAAGCTTGCCTGAAGTATCGGGCTTCCCATAATTACAGGCGAGCAAAAAGTTTCCTTACCAATAAGAAAATCTTTGACGAAAGCCTGCATATTTTTAAGGCTGTCGATGCGGTTCAGGGTGTTAACCATAAGGGGTTGAAATGAAATGCCTTTTACCCTGGAAAGGCTGTCGAGCTTTGGCATGTTATTCAGGCATGGTATACACCAGCTGGCCCAAAAGTCAATGACAATTGGCTTTCCTTTAAAATCTTCGAGAAAAAACGTTTTTGCCGAAGTATTTGGCAGCAGATTATAAAGCGGCAGGCTCCATAGGCTTTCAGGTATCTGCTGCCCCACAAAGAGGCTCACGGCTGAAGGCTCCTGAGCAATAACCTTAGTCTTGCAAAGGATTAATAAAAATAAAGCTGCTATAAAGTATGATGTGATTATGGTCTTGAGTAAAGGGCATAGCAATCCCCTCACGATAAGTATCGTTAGTTTTTTCATGATTAAGTTAGCTGAGTTGAAGTTTAGATAATAAAAGGTGAGAAACAGGGCCGGCGCATTATAAAAAAACCTATCATTAACCAAGGCCTGCCCTGTTCCCTATCCTCACTCGGGATTCTTCGGCTTCAATGCGTAGAGCCTGTCAAAAGAAAAGAAATACAAAAGACTCACAAGCATATGATTAACAATTAGACATTTAATAAAAAAAAGGAAAAAATTAAAGGCAAAAACCAGCCCTTACCGCATAAAAAATTGTGCGGATACGTTAAACCGTATTTGTTATTAGGAAAAAGATACCTACCTTGGGATTGCGAAAACCATTGTACTGCACCTTTGCCTAAACAGCAATAAAGGGCTGGTACCAAGCTAAATTAACCCGCCGGGACTTGTGCGCTCTCTCTTTCACACAGCCTCCGCTTTTTTGGGCTATATTTTTACTTGGAATTTCTAGCCTGCATTTACGATGGAGAACAAATGACGTTCTTTAATAGTAGTTGTAGGGAATAATTACGAATCACGTCCTGGAGGTGAATCATTTTGATGGCGCTTAATTTTTTCGTTTTCATAAACGGTTAATTTTTATGTAAAACGATGTAGGCTCGATAAATGCAGAAGGAAGCCAGATTGGATAAACCAATAGGGCGAACTTCAATGCTTTTGAAACTGGTACCGTCAAGAACCACTCAGAGATAAATCTGAGTTCCACAAAAGACTGACATGAAATTCGCCCTATTGAATAGTATATCAAAGATATAAATATCCAATAGAAATGGCGAACTCACGATCGGCTCATGTGGAAATTGACGGTTTCGTTTCATGAGAGACATCGTTAAAGCCAGGTTACCCCAACTCTGTTTGTCGCTATAAATAACTGATAACAAATATAGTTAATTGATTTTTAAAATCCAAATATTGACTATTAAAGTCAATAATATAATCGAATGGCTGATTTAAATAGAATAAAAGTGGTACTTGCCGAGAAGAAAATTTTTAATAAGTCATTGGCCGAACACCTTAATAAAAGAGAAGAAACGATTTCGCGATGGTGCAAAAATAAACAACAACCATCAATAGAAGACCTTAATAAAATTGCAGAGTTCCTGAGAATGGACATCAGAGAGTTATTAAATCCGAGTGATTGGAGTGATAGTGAAATTGTAGATTTCAAAGTAAAAAAGTAATGAGAGATGTCTATACACCACTTTAAAAAAGCTTGGGTTCGTGCAGTAGTAGCTTTCTTATTTGGAGGCGTGCTTAGGGAAGTTATATTTGTTTCAACTGGTGATCCAAATAGGCCCAGAGGTAAAAATTATAATGTTATACATCAGTTTACACGGCGGGTATATACATTATTAACCCTATTAGACAAACCAATCTATTTGCCCCCTCTTGCCAGTCTTTAATTATTTTTAAGCTTATTAATAAACAGAGCATTATGATAGATATATTTTTGGCAAAAGGGGGTTAATCCACTCTGGTTTATCCAACCTAAACGTCATCATCAGTATTTAGAGGCAGCAACAAATCAGAATCGTTATTAGGCTTCTTCAACGTCGATACTGCGTTAACCCTTTTCCCGACTTTGGTTCTCTTCATCAATTCTGCGGGAAAGGTATCAAGAACGGTCATTTTACTTGCAATTGAAAGTGTTTTACTTAACCAAATCTCTTCCTCCTGTTTTGTTAGGATGACGGGCATTCGGGGCTTAGTATGTATTTCAGCGACTAGTGCATTTGCTTCAGTAGTCAAAATCCCGTAAGTTCTAAACTTCTCTTTGGTTTCAGGATCAACCCATTGAGACCAAAGGCCTGCGAAACAAAACATCTTTCTGTCTTTCACCGTAAAGCGGTAAGGTTGCTTATCGCCTTTACCCAGGTCTTTCCATTCATAGAATCCGTCCGCAATTACCAGGCAAGTTTTATGATTGGTTAACAGCGGTCTCCATAAATTACTCTCCATGGCCGTCTCACATTTAATGTTCCAGGTGTCACGTGTGAGCTTAAGGCTTTCAGCAAAATGGGGCACAATCCCAAAGCTCATCTGCTGAATAATGTCTGGCTCGTCTGCGGTAATTACCAGCCCCATTTGAGTTATCGCTAGATTATAGTTTGGCGTCCATTCAGCTTGTATCTGGTGAGGATGCGTCTTAAGAATTTCTTTTTCTTCTGCTGTTAAGGTATAACGTGCACACATAGTTAGGTTGTTATATTCAAATATAACACAACCAGACCAATCGTGTTTTACTTTTTATGCTTAGTCTTGGGCTTATCCTTAATCTGATTTAATGTAGCTGCTTCTCTAAGCAGGTAGCGTTTTATTAATTCTATTAATTCCTTCATCTATTTAACTTTTATAATATCGTTCCAATCCGTTGTATAACTCGGACGTAGAAACGCCCGTTTCATTGCCCACTTTTGATCACTTCCTTCACCAGCCATTCGTAAAGTGCCTGCGCCATAGTGAAGGTTTAGCTTATCAAGCACATCAGATATTTTATCATGCTTTGCACCATTCCAATCACTGAATATATTTAGCTGTACTTCTGATTCAGGTAGTAATCCTGTAGCCGTCACTTCCACCTTCTGAAATAAGTAGCCACGCATGTAAATCTTCTTTAACCCGAACAAAGCCACTTTAACCAGATCAATTGTATTATTTACCGGATGTTCTAAAGGAATGGTTATCGAAGGACAGGCTTGAGAGGATTCAGATTTAAACTTATTGGTTAGCAGCCTGACAGATAAAACACTTGTACAAAGCTTTTCTCTCCTGAGTTTTACAGCCAGTCTTGCGGCGTAGCTTGAGGTAGCTTCTTTTAGTTCGTTATAATCTGTCGTCAGCTTTCCGAATGCTCTGCTTGTGCACATTCCTTTCTTAGGTTCCAAAACGGATTTCAACGGAATGCAGCTTTCTCCCCATAATTCTCTCCACATTCTCAGGCCAACAATAGTCATATTACTTTGAACCCAGTCCATTGGTAAGTCTCTAAATTGCGCTGCTGTTTCAATCCCACCCTTTATAAGCTTATGGGCAAATTGCCTGCCCACGCCCCATAGATCTTCAACCGGATAATCTGCTAAAGCTTTGCTTATCTGTTCCTGTGTCTCCAACACCATTACTCCATTATACTTTTTAGACGTTTTATTTGCAACTTTCGCCAGAACTTTGGTTGGCGCGATGCCGACGCTTATCGGAATACCGGTATTGTAGATTACTGTTTCCCTAATCTCCTTTGCATACGCATTTAAGTTGTGAAATCCGTTTAGTCCTAAAAAACACTCATCTATACTGTAGACTTCGACGTTGGGTGTAAATCTCGCTAGATTGGTCATTACCCTTGCGCTTATATCGCCATACAGGGTGTAATGACTGCTGAATACGGCAATATTGTGTTTTTTAATTTCTTCCTGTATTTTAAAGTAAGGCGCACCCATAACTATCCCGCATGCTTTTGCTTCATTGCTTCTGGCAATTACGCAACCATCATTATTGCTCAGCACAATCACAGGAAAGCCGTTATACTGTGGTTCAAACAGCCTGTGGCAGCTCGCATAAAAGTTATTACAATCTGCCAGTGCGAACATTGGTTTGCTTCGAATGTGGTAGACAAGTCCATGTAACAGCGCCGAAAACCGTTATATTTTTGCCGGTAATATTTAAGCAAGCATCCATACTGTCATTAATACATAGGTAAGTATTCCCGCCTTTTATCAATAGTTTTCTGGTTAGCCATTCATCGTCCACGCAGCAAACAATTAGCATTCCTGAAGACACTTTTATAGTTTTATCAACGATTATGATGCTTCCTTTCATGATGCCGAAGTACCTCATTTGTTCGTCGTCCGCCTCGAAGTAGAAGGTATTTGTTGGGTCGTTGACAATTTTCTGAGCAATATGCAGCCTTCTTTGTTTGTAATCTTCAGCAGGCGATATAAACCCTGTCACACGACCAGGATTATCCAATGTGTCGATTAAATTATCCTTTGGGATTTCCAGTTCTCTTATCATACGGCAATAAATTAAGCCGTAAAATTACTAATTATATTAGCAATTCATAAAATCAATTATCCACAGCTTTTGTGGATAAATAATCTTTATGGACTTACACAAGCCCTGAAAGTCGATATAAAAGCTTGAAATAAAATTATTTAACTGAAATGCTGGTAAAACTATTCCTAACGTGTTTAAAGTAAATTTGCTAATTTAATTAGTAAATATAATATTTGTCTTATCGGTTTTATAACTCAATCACTTGTTTAAAACTTCCCTGAAAAGAAAAGACATCCCGCTTTTCATGTATTCGGCTTTGCGCTGCGACTCTCCTTGATGTTTAATCCAGAACCAGGCTCTACGCCTGGTGGCATGAGTTCAAAGATTTGGGTCAGCCCAACACAAGTATTGGTTAGAGGGAAGGCATAAAGGCCGAGAGCAGCCGCGAACTTGCAAAATTACCTGGCATGCTTGAAACCAGCGGATTACCGAAAACCGATGATCAAACGATAGATAAGCGGGAATCCAGCTTTATCTGCTGGAGTAACGCCCTAAGAATGCAAGAAAAAAAATCAACCGGCCAAGGACAAGACTTAAAAATTTGCCAAAACAGCTAAAGCGAAAGGAAAAAACACCAGCGCCCAAGACAAAAAACTAAGATGACAGGTTCCCGTCAGTATCTATCACCCTAGATGGGTTTTCTTTGAGTTAAAGGTACTCAAATTTAAAAGCAACTTTAAGCGGGACTTAATAGTTCACCCTTTAGCACTTCGAACTGGTTTTGATTGGCCTGGTTCTTAGCGGAATAGATTATCATAGCGCCTTAAGTTTTTCCAGCGTCGCTACCTTCATCCTGTACTTGTTTTTTTGTCTCAGATGAATCAGCACCCGTAGATGCATCACTATCTGCATCACTACCCTTCACCTGTTCTGGGAGATCATCGATTTGTGATTTAACTTCGTTCGGGTCAAATTTCTTGGAAGAATCATTTTCTATTCCCTCGCGCACTTCTTTAAGATCCTGAATGATTTTTTTTTCCGCTTTATTAGCTCCTCTATTTCCCATAATGTCATTTATAACTAAAGACACCTGCACTGCATAAAGGTTTTACAAAACTTGGTTTAGTTAGGGTATCCAGGGGCAGAGGTATATCAATTCATCAGGGCTTTAATCTAACTTGCTAGTCGGGAGCCAACAGATAGGTTTCATTCATTAGGTACCAAAACCGGAATAAATTGACCTCATGCCAAAAGAAATAAAATCTCCCCAGAGTTTTGCTTGTCTGCATGTTAGCAAATTGGCGGGATGGGATAAGACGAATTGGTATGCCCATATTAGTTTATATTTTTTTGTTAAGGCATTTTTTTAAAAAATTTTTAAGCGCGGACTAAATTGCAGATATTAAATTTAACTCCCCGGTTATTTTTGGATAAATGCAAACCTGGAACTTGGCATGCTTTATACTGCGATATGCTTTTCAATAGATTATTCCTGGAACAGTATCCCAAATCGAAAGCTAAAAAGCAACTTTAAATTGGGCATCTTTTAACCAACGCCCAATCACCTGCAATATTTTTGCAGTACCTCATCGGCAATATTTCTTCCAAGCGCTTTAACCCTCATCCAATCCTGGCAAGCGCCTTTGATATTGCCTAAATGCTGGCGGCAAATACCCCGCTTATAAAGTACTTCAAAAACATCTGAACTTAAATCCAACGACATGTCAAAATAGTACAGCGCCAGTTCATAATCTTTTTCCAAATATGCCGCGTTTCCTTTACCTGCATACATGAAAGCCTCCAGGAACCCATTATCTGAGGAGGAATATTTCAAATGCTGATTCATTAAAACCTTCACGTTTTTCTCATTGTGGAAAGCTGGGATCCACATTTTTTTTGCTGTATTGAAGAACTTGACATAAGCCGCATCATACTTTGGGCTAAAACCTTGAATAATTTTTAAACTATCAGGTGCCCCATTTTCATTGATGATGAAAGAAGACAATAACTCTCCGCTTCTGATGCTTATCCCTGCTTTACTGAAGCTGTTATATATGTATTGCTGAAAGGAAGGTCCGTTGAATTTTGCATATACCTTCTGTCCGGACTTAAAAACAGTATCCACCCCATGGACCGAATAAATATCATCTGGCGATAGCGGCAACTTTCTTTGAATGAGCTCCTCATTATAAAGGGTGTATTTAATCGCATAGGGATCATCAAAAGCCCCACTTGGCCCGGTATTGATTAGCACCAGACTTACCGGAGAGCTTTCCAAAATTTTAAGTGTGTTCATAAGCGCTCCAACGGTACTTTTTATTTGCAACCTATCCCCTATAACGCTATAAAGAAAAGATGACCCTTTCTCAAAGTAAACATTTGAAATATTGACCTCTCCAGGGTTTTTAAAGGTATATTTCACGTATGAGTGCTTAACGATGTTATCATCTGGCAATGCCTCATCAGTAAGATAGGTAACCTTTCCGGCAACATAGGATCCATCGGGGATCTGCGCCTTTAATTCAAAATTAAGACCAAGACAGAGAAGAAGGAAAAAAACTGTGCGCGCGCGAAAAATAGACATCGTTAATTTATTTAGCTAAATATATCGATTCTGTTAAATGCATGCAAGTCCCATTCGCATCACAGGGATGCTTTGAGAAATTGTCGAATTTAAATGCCCCTTAACGCTGTTTTTCCTTTAGGGCAATGACCCGCAACGAACATAACGGCGCTCAGGCAGCTCCAGGCTCCCTCGGCTACCAGCTTAACCAAAAAATTTCCTGCCTTTTCTTTGCGCATTTGTAAGAAAAGTGATTTGCTAAATAATTTTATCTTTCAATATTTGCATAACGCCTGAATTCACTGTACCCGAAAAGTGTTTTATCTTCAATGATCATGTGATCGGTATCAGTCGGGTACAAGCAACCTGGATCTAGACAGCGTGATGATTGATGGCGTATCCAAGCAAACTAACCGGTTATTTTCCTCGCCTTTAATGAAATGTACTGATCTCAAATTCTCAAATGATAAAAGTGAGCAATAAGTTGCTCTAAGAATTGAACAAAATGAACGTAGGTTCAGGTAGTTACGTTCAGTAAATTCGGTAATGTCGTTAATATGTTTTATTTACAGAATTTCGCGCATACTGGTTTTTTGTCTACCGGTTTTTTGCCTTACCGGCACAGTAAACGCACAAAATTTACAAGGTTGTGGGAAACAAGGTGGTACGATGATTTATTATCAAAGAAATGGGTTCGGCAGTGGACTTAATTTATTGCTACCGCGGTACGATGCCCCGTTTTCTACGCTCACAACCAACACTTCGATTTGTCCCAGATTTACCACAGTTTCCATTGCTGTTCCAACGACATTTTGCTGTATCGGTGCGACAGATTGCACTAATAATTTGGTGTATGATTTTACGAATATCCCCTGTCCAATTGATGATTATGCGCCATATCTTTTTTTATCTGTTGGGGTGGCAGCTTTGGTAGTGATAAGGAAAAGCCGCTTCAAAAAGCCAATGATTTCTTAGAGGCTTTAGTTGGCCAAAACAATAAGTATAGTCCTTCCATCGGACCTAATAAGAAAAAAGGTGTATTTATCTCTTCACCGGCCAAGCCTGATTTTCCAACTCAAAGATATTGGAATATTTATTCTAAACCTTCCATTAGCCTTTCCGATATGCTCCATGGATCAAGATAGCTTCCCTTGGCCGGCACGTGTGATGTAACATCTTCGGGTTTAATTTATTCTACTTTAGAGCCTTGGGTATAGATGGTTTGTTAGGTTGGTAGTTATGGTTTTTTTCCACAACATTACTTACATGCCGGCAACCCTTGGGCTTCAGGATATCCATCCACTGGATAAAATGCCCATACTGGTACAACTATTTTAACATCAAGCTAAGGGAATGGTAATTATTTCGAGCATTTTCGAAGCCCGGATGGCCGTAAAGGTAATTTGGTTCTTAAGGAAAGCGAGTGGTATTTTAGTTCCTATTCGCCGCGTGAAAATGGCCGTGCGCTCATAATAGCCTGTTCCGGTATTGACATTTTCCAGGCCACCGCCTACTGGCATCGGTGGAGTGGCTACCCCAGTGGTCCAAGCAGCGGTGGAGAAAAGGATAATAGAAGACAAGGTTGGAAAAACCAATCAAGTTGACCCCGTTCCGTCAAATCTATAATCTAAAAATAGTTAATGATTTAATTCAAATTTAACTTTCGGTGGTATGGGGTCAATAGGTTGCGGTTTATCCAAGCAGGTAAGGCAGAGCATTTTTTCAGGACCATGAATAACCTGAAGGGAAGACCTTCCAAAGCGCAAATCGAAAAAATCGATGAAGCGTGCAGGATGAAAATCGTTGGTCCGCCGTTAACGCTTTAACCTCGCCAATCCTTGGAAAACCAGTCCTGATTGATTTTGATCTAACAAACTGGTTGTACTGTTTTCTGTTGGTCTAGATTTGTTCCAATAAAATAGGAAAATATGATTTCAACAGTAAAAAACTGATCAAAGAACACGCATCGGCCGCCCCGCGTCATCTTCTTTTAAAAATGATGTACCAAATTATCTCAAAATCCATCCTATCCTGGACGCTTCATCACGGATGAGCTGATAAGACTCAAAATTACCGAGTACTTTTACCTGATCTCCTTTGATCAGCATGGCCTTTATTGCTGCCGAGCTCTTTGGGGCATCATAGAGTAAGGTTTGATTTTGAGCAAGCTTTATCGAACTGATGGGTACAGTTGCCTCAGTGATTTGATTGCTGTTCAGTGTGGCTACTTTACCATCGGGCAGCTCGATGGTATAAAGGTTGGCATGTGCCGCGTTGACGGTCAGAATGGTTCCTTTTGATAAGGTGAGCGATGGTCTTTCGCTCGTTTCTTTTAAGGTGACCTTAGCCGCGGTTCGCATTGTTTTATTCAGCTTATCAAGGCTAGCCTGAATTTCCGGCGCGGCTCTGATTAAGGGATCGATAAAAGGGAGTGGATCAACTGCACCGGCAGACGTGTAAATGCCAAAATGAAGGTGAGGAGCGGTAGTTTTGGCGTTTCCCGTGTTGCCCATTAATCCAAGGGTGTCCCCTTTTGAAACCTGCTGCCCCTCTACGGCTAGCTGCTCATCCAGGTGGGCATAATACAGGGTATAGTCCTTGTCTTCCAGCCTAAACCAGACGACTTTTCCACCCAGGTTATTTTCATTTACCCGGGTTACCCGGCCTTTGCCGGTCGCCACTACCGGGCTTCTAAGGGAGCCAAATATATCGACACCCTCGTGCTTGCGGGTGTTCTCATCCCGGCCGTCTCCCCAAAAGCTTCTGATGTTATTCCGTCCTGCTTTGGTGGGAAAGCCCAGGGATGGTCCCTCGGTAATTTCGAGGGTATAACCAGCGCTCTGCAGTAATTCGGGCTGTACACGAAGGAGGTAATCTGCCTGCTGGCTTACCTCGATTGCTATGGAATGGCCAAGGGTATCGGCCGAGGCCAAGGCTTTTGTACCCTGCTGAGTCAATTCCCATAGATCCAGATAGATTCGGGCGATCGCATCTGGCTGCTGCTTAAGTGATATGGTGATTTTTTTTCCCATGGTTACCCTGAATTTATAGAAGTTAGCGGGTGTTTTATCCTGGGGAAAGTAACCGGTTTCTTTAAAGGGGAGATTAATATCCTGTGTTTTTTGAGTGTTGGGTGAAGCTGCATTCATCCATGCTGTTCCAAGACTAGTTTTATCCAATCCGGCGGCAGCTAATTTTCGCTGGTAAAGCTCATGGGGTGAGGCCGGTTTGAAAAGATTTACAGAACCTGTTTTGCAGGATTGCAGAAAGATGATAACGTAAAAAATAAGCAGGTAGTAACGGATTTGCATAGCGGTTTTATCTGGATGAAAGAGCATTCGGGTTATAGGAATTTATTTCCCCATTCATAATTTAAAACCACCAAATCGGCTAAGTTGTTTGAACGCATCGAAAGCTGTGTTTAAATCCTTCAGAATAAGTATTCAACCCGTTATCAGCTGAAAAAAATGAAAGGCGGTTAGTTTATTTTTTGCGGGAATGCTGCACTAGTGGGTGGTGCCTGAGTAATTGGCGCACTTATTGATTTTCTCTCTCTAATCCACTGGGAACATGGCTGTATACTTTGTCATATGCTGAAATTCTTCGAACCTTATCAGTTGGCTTAAATATTAATATCGGTGATTAGTGCTGGTTAGACATGTTTCTAAATTGGCAGGGAGGGGTCAAATGAATTAGGTGCTCCAAAAGCACAGCAATCTACAAGAGCACATTGGGCAATGGAAAGGCGCCTTGTAACTTGATTAATTCCAGCGTTTAAAAAATTTACATCGCGACCCGACCGAGATGGAAGTTTTCCAGGTCCAACGATTCAATACGGGCTTAATCATAGTTAGCCTGATTAGGATGATGGCTAAAACAAAAAAGCCAGACTTCTGCCACACTCGTTTAAAGAATATTTCTTATATTAGTACAACACCTAACTCTCTCTCTATGAATAAAATAATCCCCTGCATCATAGTGGATGATGATTCCTCTGCTATCGACATCATTAAAGAACATCTTTCTGAAATCCCAAGGCTAAGCTTAAACAAAACCTTTACCAGGCCGGCCGCCGCGCTAACTGAAATTTCCCTGGAAGAGGACAGCCAGCTGATTTTTATGGATATTGATATGCCTAAAATAACAGGCATCAGTCTTGCAGAAAGCCTGCGCGGACAGGATCATAACATTATCTTCACGACCTCCTACCCTGAGTATGCGCTGGAAGCATTTAAGGTCCGCGCCAGGCATTACCTTTTGAAACCATTCGATTTTGTGGAATTTGTGACTGTTGTAAATGAGGTTATACGGGAATGTTACAGCGGGTGGAATTTAGAACGCGAAAATAAAGATGCATTTTTCCTAAGGACCGATAGTGAACGCAGTAAACTGATTAAAGTACTGAAATCTGAAATCATGTACCTTCAAGGTTCGAATAACCATGTGCATATTTACACGCCCACGGAGAATTTTTCAGTTTACCTAACCATTAAGGAGATGGAAGATAAACTAAAAAACAATTCGAGGTTTTTCAGGATCCACAAATCCTATATTGTAAATATCGAGTTTATAAAAAAAATAATAGGCAATAAAATCGATTTGGGTAAGTATGAGGTATTGATGGCCTCCCATTACAAAAAAGATTTTATCGCCTATGTGGAACGGAACCTACTTCGCTCTAAGCGGAATTAAGCTCCGGACCTGCCCGAATTAGTGGTGGTAATCAGGGTGATTGTAGTGGTCGTAGGGTCGCTACTATAGCGGACCTGGCCTTTGTTTCTGCTATAAACAAATACTGTCCTGGAAACAATTTTAGGGGTTCGGTTTGCTTTCATGGAAGAAAATTAGCTTCCATAAAAGGGCTTGAAGAAGCGCCTTGGACAAACACATTGACTACAAGGTGAAAGCCTTTTTTAACTCAGAAAAGACATGAAAAAATTTCTGTTTTCATATCGTTATCATTTTTTGTATTGGATAAGTTTCGGACTTTATGAAATCCTTTCGGTCGCAGTCGTGACCGGTAGCTTTGCAAAACTGCTTAACTACGTTTTCCATTACCTGCTGAACATTGTTTTATTTTATGTGCATGCCGGGTTGATACTACCGGTTTTGCAATGGAAGGGACGAAACAAGCATATAATACTGGCATTGCTCATTGGCATACAAACCTTTTCCTACTTGCTGTTGAGCTGGCTGCTTAACGGTATTCTCAGCACTAAGGGTCTTGCAAGCCTTAATGTAAATACATTAAGCTGGTCTTTTACCCTCAGTTCGATATGGCGGGCAATATATTTCATGGGCTTTGCGACAACTTACTATTTTTTCCTGCAGTATCGCAGCGAGCAGCAGCGAAACCTGAAATTAGAGCGTGCTGCCAAAGAAAAGGTTTTAGCGGATAAGAAGCTGGAACTCGAACTCGCGCAGGCAAGACATGATTACCTGCACGCGCAGGTGAACCCTCACTTTTTAATGAATACCCTCACCTTCATTTACAACAAGACCCATAAGTCTGAGCCCTTCGCCTCAAAGGCCGTCTTTTACCTCTCTAAACTATTGCGCTACAATCTGCAGACCGAACGTGGAGGGGAAATGAGAAAACTTGGACCGGAAATCGAACAGGTGGAAAACCTGCTTCATCTTTGCAGGATTAAGGATAATGAACTTTACCTTGATTTTCATTATTCACCGGAACTGGAAGAAATCAAAGTCATACCAATGGTGCTGCTAAGCCTTGCTGAAAATATGATCAAGCATGGCAACTTAAGTGAGCAGGAAAGGCCCGGAAAAATCTCCATCATTAAAAAGGGAAACAATATTGAAATAGAAACGGTTAATCTGATAAATACCGGCATCAACGATACCGGTACGCACAGCGGGATTAAAAACCTGCGGCAGCGATTGGCTTTCGCTTATCAGCACAAGGCAAATATCCACATGGGCCCTGATGAGGATGGTTATTTCATAGTCCGCCTTATCCTTCCGGCATTTTGATGCCCCGGGCGCCCTTACAAGAAGACCTTACAACTTTTAAAATGGCAATTTCAGTTAGCACGTTTCTTATAAATCCCATATTTATCACCTAATTCATCTCAGCAATCTTCATTAGGATTGGATTTGTTCTTTAAATCCGGCTTCGATGTTAACACTCCATCAGACCAGCAGTGGGGTCAGGTCAAAAAAGCGACAAAACAAAATGCACCATGATGACTCACAGTTGCGGGGTGAATAATACCCGTGCTTTCCAGATAAATTTCAGGAAGCCCGCATTTATTTTTTTGCAGGGAAATTCCATCACAACCTGAGTTGAATACATCTTGATAGTTGCCTTTGTTTTCCAATGGAATCACCCTTATTTGTTCAGGATGAGCATCCAAACTTAAACACAAAGAATGAACGTAATCTGCTTTAAGGAAAGAATGCGTTAAAAAAGTTTCACGCTGATACTGCACAGTACCATTTCCCCAGATGTTGTTAGGTAAGAGATTACATACAAATTCTTTCGGACCATAGAAACGAACCCCGGTATTTCGGTTAACGGTTTTATAGGCAGCCTCCTTCATACTCCATAACTGCCAAACGACGATTTCCGGGTTTTGGGAGCCATAAATCAGATGCTGCTCAGATGGAACAAAGATTTTAGACAGGTAATTTTGTCTTTTCCAGTTGTTCTGGATTTTTGCCAACCTCAGATCGACAACATCATTACCCAACATCCTTTGAGAGTTTAGTTTGGATAATTTCAACGGTAGCTTTAACATTGAGCATTTTTGCCATTGATTCATCGTCGATTGTGATGTTAAATTTTTCTTCAATGTCAAGCACAATATCCACCAGATTAGCGGAGTTGATTTTTAAATCTGAAATAAAATCCGTCTCATCATTAATGTTTGCCAATTCACTCTGTTCCTCGGTATATAGCGAAACAATTTCCTTCAGGCCCGTAAGTATTTCTTGTTTATCCATTTTGGTATCGTTTTAAAATAAGACAGGCATTCACATCGCCAAAACCAAAGCTGGCTTTAGCTAAAATATTGAAATCTGTTTTAATCAATTTATGTGGAACTTTAGTCTCATCTATTAATAATGAGATTTCCGGGTTTAAATCCTCGCAGTTTATGTTCGGAAAAATAAATCCATCATGCAACTGCATGACGGCTGCAATGCATTCGATGCTGCCGGATGCGCTGATGCAATGTCCAATCATCCCTTTAAGGGAATTTATGTATGGAAAGTTTTCTTTTGAACAACCAAGTGCTATTTTCCAGTTTTCAATTTCCAGCACATCTTTACTCGTTGCTGTTAAATGGCCGTTGATCACATCTATATCTGAGGCCTGAATTTTAGCATCATCTATTGCATTGATGATACACCGTTGAACGGCCTCCGGGTTAGGGGCGGTCATTGTTCCTTTGCCCCGCTGTCCACCGGAGTTTACGTTTCCGCCGATTACCTCCCCATAAATCCTTGCATTTCTGGACAAGGCACTTTCAAGCGTTTCAAGTACCATTGCCCCAGCCCCGCTTCCGGGAACAAAACCACTCGCAGTTGCACTCATGGGCCTACTTCCAGATTCAGGTGAATTATTATGTTTAAAGGTGCATATTTTCATGGCATCAAAACCGCCCCAGATATAAGGTCCGCTATCACTTGTACTACCTGCAAGCATCCTTTTGGCCTTGCCAGCTTTAAGGTGCTCATAAGCCAGTAATATACTTTCTGTCCCGGTTGCGCATGCGGCAGAATTTGTCGAAACCCGGTTTCCCAGGCCAAGTTTACCGCTAATAAAGGCACTGACCCCACTGGCCATGGTTTGTGCTACCACACTGCTTCCCAGTTTCCTGATTTCCAGCTCATCAATTTTGTTTATTGCCCATCTAAACTTTTCAATTCCGGAAGTTCCGGTACCAAAATACGTCCCACTATCCCAGTCGGGTTTGTCCGTCCCGGCAGAGCTGAGTCCCGCATCATGCCATGCGTCAAGTCCTGCCATCACGCCGTACAGTATCCCGGAACTATCCAGATTTTTCATTTCAAGCGGACTGAAATATTGCCTTATCCGATCCTCATGGATTAAGGGGATACCCGCTATCTGGCAGGAAAAACCCAGCCTTTCCAGTTCCGGCTGATGAGTTATGCCAGAAAGCCCTTTTTTGATGGCATCCTTAAAGTCCGCTAGCGTAGTTCCATTCGGTGCACATACGCCAAGACCGGTAATTACAACTCTAATTTCACTCATCTCCATTCGATACTAGCATTCCCGAAATCGTTCCTTTACATACAGTTTCTCCCAGTGTATTTTTCATTATCACGCTACAGGATAATTTGTTAAACCTAAAATAAATTTTCTCGCTTGTCACCAGCACCTCCTCACCAGGATAAACCGGTTTAAGAAAATCAACTGCACTTGAAGTCATCACCATTCGTAGGCCTTTTCGTGCAGCATCATCGCCGGCAAGGTAAATCCCTAAACAAACCAAGCCGATTTGGGCCATAGTTTCAGTAAGTATAACAGCAGGTGTTATTGGAAATTGCTGAAAATGTGAGTCATAAAAGGCAAGCTTTCTATCGAAAGTATAGCAACCTTTTGCCCCGTTTTCATCCACATCAAGCAGCACGCCTACAAATAGAAAATCTTTTCCATAAGGGAGTCTAGCTAAAATCTCGCTCTTGGTCATTTTTACCACCTCAAAAGTATTCTTTGGGCTGAAAATCCGGGACCAAAACTCAACATTAGACCAGTTTCACCTGGTGCAGGCCCGCTTTCCATATAGCGCTGTAATACATATAGCACTGTTGCGCTGCTCATATTCCCATATTGTTTCAGTACCTCTTTCGTTTGATTTATGTTTTTCCCAAACTCTCCAAACAGCGCTTCGACAAGCTGAATAATTTTCTTCCCACCAGGATGAAAAATAAGGTGGTCGACATCAGAAATCCCCATGCCGTTTTTCAGCAGAAAAGGATGGATAATTTCCGGAAAATGAGTGGCAATGGTCTCCGGAACTTCCACATCGAGCACCATTTGTAACCCGGAATCGGTGAGTTTAAAGCCCATCATATCTTCTGCCTGGTAGAAGTGATACATCTCTTCCGCGAGAATTTCTGGTCCCTGGTCAGCTTCATCAGAACTTAGTAACACGCAGGCTGCCCCGTCCCCAAAAATTGCAGCACTCACAATATTGGCCATCGAGAAGTCATTAAGCTGAAACGTTGCTGTCGGCGATTCCACAGCAACAACGGCTGCCCTCTTGCCAGGATTTGCTTTTAGAAAGTTTTTGGCGTAAATCATCCCGGAAACGCCTGCTGCGCAGCCCATTTCTGTAACCGGAAGACGTACAATATCCTGTCTGAGGCCCAGGTTATTAATCAGATAAGCATCCAGGGATGGGATCATAATTCCAGTACAACTCACCGTAATGATAAAATCTAAGTCACATGGTTTCCACTCCGCCTGTTCAAGCGCTAGAGAAAGACATTGACTGCCCAGCCGGATTGATTCCCGACAATAAATATCATTTCGCTGTTCAAAGCTTAGGTCAGAAAAAACTTCTTCAGGAGACATGATTGAATACCTTCTATCAACCGCCGCACCCTCAAATATCTTTTTAACTTTCCGGATGAAACGCTCATCCTGTCCCACCAACCAGCTGTCCAGAAATGGCAAAATTTCTGAAGTACTCCTTGAAAATTCAGGCAAAGCTTTACTTACTGTTTTTATTTTTACACTCATCTTGTTTTGATAACCCATAAATACCTGAATGCCCATCTCCAGCCGATGTACCCCGGGGCAATCCCCAAGAGCTTTTCATATTGCCTTAAATCCCTACGTTTAAATCCTCGCAGAATAGAAACCAGCCCATCCTCCCTTGACATGTCATTGAGTCTAAACACATAACTCAAAGCAGTGAACAGACGGTAGGCTATGCCGCTACGTTCAAGGTCATTAATAATTATACCTACGAAAACCCCTTTACGAAGGTTGTTCAAAAGTTTTATTATTTCAATATCAGCAAAATGATGCAAAGTTAGTGTGAAAAGCATGATATCACATTGCTCAGCTTCAATAGTTTCATCAAAAATATCACTGCACTGGTAATTGATTTCCGGATAATCAAAGGAACATTTCCTGGCATGATCGACGGTAAATTGATTGGCATCAATGCCTTTCAGCTGAAAGTTGAGGTTTTGTTTGCGGGCATAATCTGATAACATTCTAAGCATCGCTCCATTGCCGCATCCGACATCAGTAATCCTTATTTTATCAGAAATATTTCCGCTCATTAGCATCCGGATGCCTTCAAGGGTCACTTTATTACCACCAAGAAGTTTATTGATGGAAGCTATTTTATCCAAAGCATCTGTTAATATCGCTCCACCCATCTCAAAATCATCCATGATTTCCGGGGCCGTACTTCGGTGTTTTGTATCTAAGGGCATTTATTCAGGAATAGATAATGGTTTGCCATGCGTCATTTTAATGGTTTTCGAGAGCAGTCCCGGAAGTTTATTGAGTGTACCTAATGCAATCGTTTGGACTATTTTGTGCCCAAATGCGCTTGAGAATATACGTCCGGCAAAAAGTCTGGTCTGAAAGCATGCTTTCCACTGCCGGATGTAATCCTGTTCCATTGCTGCCCGGGACTGGGCTTTTTCATATAAAAACTTGCCAATAAGCTCAGCTGCAATTTTTGCACTGTGTATCGCCATTGCCATGCCATTACCACATAAGGGATGTATCAGGGCAGCGGTATCTCCTATCATGATGATATGATTTACAACCGGCTCCTTGGACTCAAAACAAATCTGGCTTATCGTTATTGGTACTTCAAAAACCATTTTCGAATTCTCGAAAATGCCTTTAAGAGATTTATTTTTATACAGCACCTGTTGCTGATAATTTTCGATATCCTTATACCTTTTGAAACTATCATAGTGTGCCAGGTAACAAATATTTAGTTTGTTGTCTTCAACCATAGAAACCCCGCAGTAGCCGCCTTCGAAATTATGCAGCGCAACCTGGTTAGCTGGAAATTCACCTGTATAATGAGCTTTTACGGCAAGATAGGGTGATTTGTGGTTAATGAAATTCCGTCGAAGCTTTTTATCCAGAGCAGACCGCTTACCAAACGCACCGAGCACCTGTTTTGAAATAAACCGGGTGCCGGAGGCCAGTTCAACCACAAACTTGTCATTACAAAATGAAACATCAGTTACGGTATCAAATAATACAGATGCCCCTCTTTTTTGAAGTTCCTGACAGAGAAAACCATCCATTGCATACCTGCTTAATCCGAATCCGCCCAGCGGGAGATCTGCGTGGAGGGAAGCTCCCTGCAAAGAAGTCACTTGTAAATGGGTTATTGATGAGGGCTTCAGACTTTCAAACGAGATTCCCAGCCAGTTAAAATAAGGCAGCACTTCGTTGGAAACATACTCGCCACAAACCTTATGATGCGGGTAAGAATTTTTTTCAACAAGCGTCACTTGAAGTCCGGTTTTTTGCAAATGAAGTGCCGCAGTTAGTCCAGCCAGGCCACCACCGACTATAAGGATATCTGTTTCAGTTTGCATATGCTTAAGATAACAATTTCTTTGGTTCATTGTTCATCAAAAACAATTTCACAAAAACCCGTGGATTTATCTTAAAAGAGTGAAAAATTAATGAAATTTTATTTCTTAGCTTAATTACAAACAATACACGCGGTGATACCTATATTAGCAGATTATTATGGGCATTAAAGAAAGAAAGGAAAAGCATAGGGATGATTTGAGAATGAAAATCCTTGATGCGGCGAAAAGTCTATTCTTGCGCGACGGTTATGAGGCGACTTCTATACGCAAGATCGCCGAGCGGATAGAATTCAGTCCGACAACCATATATCTTTACTATAAAGATAAATCGGATATTATGTTCGCTTTGCATCAGGAAGGCTTTAAACTATTGGGAGACCAGTTTCAGGTTTTAAGACACGTGGAGGATCCATTTGAAAGGCTAAAAGCGATGGGGAGGGTTTACATGAACTTTGCCTTAAACAATCCAGACTTTTACGAGCTTATGTTCATCATGAAGGAGCCCATTGCATTTGTTAAGGCACATTGCAAGGATGAAGAATGGGAAGAAGGCGAAAAATCCTTTTCCACATTGCTGCACGCCGTTGAAGACTGTAAGCAATCTGGCTATTTTTCGGACTTCGACACAACAGCTTTTGCGCTTAATGTATGGTCAGTGGTCCATGGTCTTTGTAGCCTCAAATTGCAGGGGCATCTTGACCATATGGCCAGCACAAAAATTGTCGGCAATAATGGCAGTGAATGGCTGGAGCAAACTTTTGATGTGTTTATAGCAATTCTACAGCAACTGAATAAAGGCAGAAATAATTAAATTTCTGAGTGAGGCTTAGGAGTTATTGATTTTAGCGGTTTTACAAGCTCGTTTGCTGTTATGGCCTGTTCATCAAAGTTCCACAGAATGATTCAGAACGCCCCTGACTGCTACAGAAACCCTAATTATGGGCCGCGCCTATCCGGGCAACTATCAAATGGTGGATATGACTACCATCAACCCTGTAATAGGCACTTCCCCCATTGGATACGTCCGCAAAATTTACTGTTGATTACTATTCTATAAAGTGATTACCGCCTTTTCCTCATAGCTAACCCTCAGGCCCCGTTTAATAATCAGCAATTCCTGTTTTGCGGGTGCTTCGGAAGTCAGATACAAATATTATAGCTGCTAAATAATAAGCAAGGAATCTTCTTCATAAAAAAGGTCAGGTTCATAGACTTGTTCCAGCACCAAAGGAGAGGATTATGGTCTGATTTGAACACAAAGGATTTGGCTATACTAAAAACTATTGACCGGCATGTTTTACCTTAATTGCTGTAATTTCTAAACCCTCATAATTTATCTCAAAGTTGACCGTATCATAGGTATCAAGTTCACCTGTAAGGCTCCGGGCATAAAATTTTATAAGAAGGTTACCATATTTTATAAATCCATAGCCACCGGCTTTATCGTAAAGGGTTATGATACCTGTTTCCATAATTTTACTACAAGCGCAGCGGGAGAAAGTTCCAGAATAGCAACGCCAAAAAGTTGTAAAGGGTCAATCTTAACTTTCCGGAAGATATAAACTGACGAGCGGATATAGTAATAGATCCCCTTTTATCCAAAGCTTCGATTTATTCTTAAAGTCTTGAAAATAATAAAAAACATTGCCTGAGTTTTCGTTGTTGACTATAAAAATATATTTACTTATGATTAATAGAGAAGAACTTAACGAATCTGAAAAAAAAGATGGACAAAGCGTTAATGATAACGGACTGACCGGCGATAATACCATCAAAAATCCAGATGACTGGACGACTGGAGATGAGCCAATGACTGGTGCACAGGGTTCATACCTCAAAACGCTTTCTGATGAGGCAGGCGAAGATTTCAATGAAAAATTGACGAAGTCAGAAGCGTCGAAACGTATTGATGAACTACAGCATAAAACAGGTCGTGGCCTGAGTTAAAATCCCGGGGAATTATCAGTTTAGCATCTTGCGTCCCGGTAAAAGGTCTGAAGCGCCTGGATATCCTGTGGAGACATCCAAGCTCAAATCTAATGTCTTTATCTTTACCAAAAAGACAGCAAACATATTTCATTTGCCATCAATCAACTGTTGAAATTCGTTCCGGCAGTTCACAGCTGTAGTAGGCTGGTTTAGCAGCAGGGTCAAAAAAGCCTTTCAGGTTTTTGCGGCGCCAACACAAATTTTATGTCAGAAAACAACAAAAAGGCAATGATTTCAATCCGGGGTGCCCGGGAAAATAATCTCAAAAACCTGAACCTGGAAATCCCAAGGAATAAATTGGTGGTTTTTACAGGGGTATCGGGTTCTGGAAAGTCATCATTAGCATTTGGAACACTATATGCAGAAGCGCAGAGACGGTACCTTGAATCGGTTTCACCTTATGCTCGTCGGTTGTTTAACCAAATGAAAATACCCGATGTTGATTCAATTGAAGGTTTGCCACCAGCAGTGGCGCTGCAACAGCAACGTGGCGTAACGAGTACCCGATCTTCAGTTGGAAGTGTTACGACTTTATCCAACCTGATCCGCATGCTATACTCCCGGGCCGGCGATTATCCTGCTGGTCAATCAATAATTTATGCCGAAGGCTTCTCACCCAATACCCCTGAGGGTGCTTGTCCCAAATGTCATGGTTTGGGTAGTGTATTTGAAGTAACTGAAAAAACAATGGTGCCTGATGATAATTTGAGTATACGGGATCATGCCATTGCCTCCTGGCCAAAAGCCTGGCAGGGACAGAATCAGCGGGATATTTTGGTATCGATGGGCATTAATGTTGACCTTCCGTGGAAAAAATTACCTAAAGCACAGCGTGAATGGATACTTTTCACTGAAGATACCCCAACCGTACCGGTTTATCCTGGCTTTTCACCGGAACAAACTGCAAAAGCAATACGGGATAACAGACCTCCAGACTACATGGGCACTTTTATCGGCGCAAGGCAATATGTACTTAAAACCTTCTCTACCAGCCAGTCTGCGCTAATGAAGGAAAGAGTCAGGCGATATATGACCGCTACTTCATGCCCCTTGTGCAATGCTAAGCGGCTCAGACGAGAAGCGCTTTCCGTGAAATTTGATAATAAGGATATAACGGAGCTGTCGAGAGCGCCACTTGCTGAACTCGCAAAAATTTTTAAACACTATTCGAACCAGACTGCACTTACTGAGAAACAAATTGTTACCAAACGCATTTCTGAAGACATCCTTTCACGTCTTACGGTCATGCTCGAACTTGGATTAGGCTATCTTAACCTGGAGCGCACGACGCCGACCCTCTCCCCTGGCGAACTTCAACGCCTAAGACTCGCAACCCAGGTACATTCCAATCTTTTTGGTGTGGTATATGTTTTAGACGAACCTTCAGCAGGTCTACATCCTTCAGATACCCGCGCATTGCTCGGGATCTTAAAAAAATTAAAAGATGCAGGCAACAGCATCTTTGTGGTCGAACATGAAATTGAAATAATTAAAAATGCAGACTGGATAGTCGATATCGGTCCTAACGCAGGTTTTAAAGGCGGACAGCTTATTTATAATGGGCGAGCAGACCGCTTAAGCAAGGTTAAAGAATCATTTACGGCAGATTTTATCTTTAGAAAGCCTAAACCGATTTCCCGGAGTTCGAGAAAAATAACTTCCTGGCTGCAGCTTAGTGGCGCAACACGTCATAACATAAATGAGCTCAGCATTAATTTTCCATTAGGTGTTATCACCTGTGTGTGCGGAATATCAGGATCAGGCAAAAGCACTCTGGTTAGTCAAATCCTTCTGGAACTTGTTACCAAAGGTTTGGGGCATAGCATGGAAACTGAGGATGGCTCAGACCTAGATGAACTGGAAAAAACGGAGCCGGCACAGGGCAAGATCATTGCAGGCCTGGAAGGGATTTCCCGGCTGGTAGTTGTTGACCAAAAACCAATCGGAAGAACACCCAGATCGAATCTGGCAACTTATACCGGCCTCTTTGACCACGTACGGAAATGTTTCGCCTCAACCAAGCTCGCAAAGCAACGCAAATATGATTCGGGAAGGTTCTCATTCAATGTCGCCAAAGGCCGTTGTCCCAATTGTTTGGGCGAGGGGTCAATCATGGTCGAATTGCTCTTTCTGCCAAGTGTTTATACACCCTGTCCAACCTGTGGGGGCACAAGATATAACGCATCAACACTGGAAATTTTTTATCAGAATAAAAACATAGCCCAGGTACTGGAGATGACAGTTGATGATGCCTGCAGTTTTTTCGTACAGGAACCACCTGCCTTGCACGCCCTGGAAACACTTAGAGAAGTCGGGCTAGGCTATCTCAAATTAGGTCAGTCGGCGACATCAATATCTGGCGGTGAAGCCCAGCGGATTAAATTGGCGACTGAATTGCAAAAGAGTCAGAAAGGTTCTTCGCTGTATATACTTGATGAACCCACGACGGGCCTCCACCCTTCAGATGTACAAAGGCTAATGACTCAGCTTAATAGACTCGCGGATGCAGGCAATACGGTGATTTTAGTTGAACACGACATGCAAGTTATCGCTCAAAGTGACTGGGTTATTGATATCGGACCTGGTGCAGGGGAACAGGGTGGCAAGATCGTATATTCGGGACTAATTGAGGGCTTGATCAAAACCAATGAGAGTAAAACAGCACCATTTCTTAAGCAGTATTTATTACCACAAGATTAAAGCTCCCTAATCTCAATTCATCTGATCTGATTTACGCATCCAACCAGTATTATTAATTATAAGAAAAGGATGTCTTCACTTTAGGATGGGATGGATTCCTGCGGAAGTGTTTTTTTCAGGTGCGTTAGTATAGTGGGTGCACTCAGCCCGTGCATGATAACCGATAAAAGAATCGTGAAGGCGACAATGGCCCAAAGATGCTCCTCATCTTCAAAGTGCGCATGCTCGAATGCAAAGGCTAAATAAAATATGGAGCCCATACCCCGGATGCCAAAAAAACTTATTGCCAGCTTTTCTTTCATCTGAATATTGGCGCCCAACAGTGACAAGAATGAAATTCCAGGTCGGATAAGCAGTAAAAATGCCAGTGATACGCCGGCCATTCCAAATGTTAATGGCTTCAATATCCCCATAGCCAAAGCGCCACCGAAAAAAATCAAAAGTATGCCCAACAGGAACCGCTCGAGTTGATCGGTGAAAGAATGGAGTTGTTCGTGAAAATGGTGTCCTTTCTCATAGTTCCTCAACGTGAGGGCGGAGATGAAAACGGCTATGAATCCATATCCGCCAAGCAGCTCAGTCAAAGCATAGGTTAAAAGGGTTAAGGAAAATGCCAGAAA